>ENA-OZUC01000017-OZUC01000017.1-human-gut-metagenome-genome-assembly--contig:-NODE-17-length-28866-cov-4.909444_pt1 | contig 28866 bp, 46 predicted proteins | sample MGYA00243433_ERZ654021 | MGnify/ENA primary metagenome ERZ654021 (study PRJEB26926, sample SAMN06164715) | human gut metagenome | biome: ENVO:00009003; feature: ENVO:2100002; material: ENVO:00002003...
GATCTACACTTCTAGCTTCGTCGGCAGCGTCAGATGTGTATAAGAGACAGGATATATAGTTTGGCTTCTTAAACAGCAAAAGAAAAGCAGGGATGCGAACAGCAAAGGAACAATGCTCCTTTTGCGCGTCCAGCTTATTGAATACCATGCAAAGTACACCAGAATCGGAGAAATACCGTCATATGCCTATCAAAACTTCTGTGAGATGTATGATGCGTACCATGCGTTAGGTGGAAATGGAATGGTTACGAAAATGAAACATGAGATTGAAGAGATTCATATAGGGAAAGGAGATAAAAGCCATGAGGAATTGGAAGGATTGGACTAAGAAAGCCGGCATCCGAGCAATCAAGACTGTTGCGCAGGCAGCGATTGCCGGAATCGGAACGGCGGCATTTATGGGCGCGGTGGATTGGAAATATGTTCTTTCTGCATCAGTCCTTGCCGGAGTGTTATCGCTTCTGACAAGTGTTGCCGGAATCCCAGAGGAAAACACCAATGCTTGACATTAACAAGCAGGAAATGAAATATTCGCAATCCGGTCAGAGGGTATTCATTCCACAAACTGACGAAAATGGAGATATTGTCTATGAAGGGTACAAGGATTCCGATGGAAACTTTGTACCTTATTTAGATTCCGAAGGCAACAAGATTCCAAAAGGCGAGGAAGTTGAAGGGTTTTCAGAACCTACGACATTCCAAGCCAATATCAGCAATAAGCTGTCGGAAGCCCTTGTGAAAGAATTTGGAATTGATGATAGTACATCATACTGTCAGCTTGTCACGGATAAAGGATATTTGCCACTGAAAGCCGGTGATGTGGTGTGGAAACGTTCGGAGGTCAAACGCACTGATGATGGACTTGTGGATTCAGAAACCGCAGATTACATCGTAAAAGGCGTTGCAGACGAAGGACTGACCACGGATTTGTTTCTTCTTCGGAAGAATATTAAGTAGGTGATTGCGTGGCAAAGAAAACTATTTCAATGACACTATCCACTAAGTCCATACAAGCCGCCATAAAGGAATTAGAAAAGTACCGCGATAGTTTACAAGCTAAATGTGATTTACTTGTTTCTAGGCTTGCACAGATAGGTCAGACAGCGGCAATACAACACATATCGGAATCCCCATTAGGAAACACGATAACGGTAAGGGTGGATAAAGCACCACAGTTAATGACTTCAAATGCGATTCTGATTGCAACCGGAAAAACGGTAACGTCAGAAGATAGAGAACCGTTCTATACTTTGTTGGCGGTAGAGTTTGGAGCCGGTATTTTTTATAACTCCGAAGAGAACCCGAAAGCACCGGAACTTGGATTCGGTGTAGGCACATATCCGGGGCAAATACACGCTTTTGAAGATGGTTGGTACTATTGGGACGATAAGACCGAAACATGGCGTTATACCCACGGTATCAAAGCCACAATGCCTATGTACAATGCGGAACAACAGATTATTCAACAGTATGTAAAGATTGCAAGGGAGGTATTCGGTGGAAAATGAGTTAAACAGTTGGGCACTTGATTTTGAAGATACCGTTTACCGATTGTTGAAAGTTTACATGGAAAGCAAAGAAAGCGGAATCAAGGTGACGCAGGACGATGAATCAAACGGAACACCTGTTTTTCCAACACTTCTTATACAACAGATTGGATTTACAGAAGCCGGGAGAGATACAGAGTCTTATTTTATTAACGCAATTCGCCCAACATTTCAAATTACAATAACAAATAAAGGGAAAAGAGAAAGGATTAAGGACATTGCAGAGTATGCAGTGTCCTTTTTTAAATCAAAAAATTTTGATGTTTCAAATGCTGTGTTCACGATTTCCAAACAAGTGCGCACGGCAACTTTTCGCGTATCGCGAATTATTGGAGCGTATGAAAATTTAGCATAGCCGCAAGGCAGAAAGGAAGCAGAAAATCATGGCATCAACAAGTTATAAGTCGCGTGTGATTATTAAAGAGCACACAGCGGAACAAGCCGACTTTGCAGGGACTTACAACCTTTTACTTGCTGCAAAGTCTATTCCATCTCCGGCATCTCCACCAAACACGGTTGAGTCAACCACGATGGAAGACCCACAGCAGACATTTGAGAAAGGTATTAAGACAGCGGATTCCCGGGAAATCACCGGAAACCTTGCAAAAGAATATCTGGAAAACATCGAAAAGCTGGGAGATAAAAAGGTTGACATTATCCACCTGTACGGCACAGATGGAATCGGTGGCGTTGCAAAATACGCATACACCGGAACTGTTACCGCGACACCGAATGATGTAGGCGGTGTAGATGAAATCCTTGAAATGACCGCAACTGTTATCCCAAGCACAGCATCGGAACTCGTTACCGACAAGCTGAAAGTCGTTGATAACAACGATGGAACATTCACTGTAACAGTGGTGGGGTAAAAAGCCTATCGGACGAGCAATCGACCGCACCGGTAGGCGAGGATGATCGGTCGATAGCAGAACTTGAAGCAATGAGATAAGCAACAATGGGGCGGTGGCAACACTGCCCCTTGCCAATATAGGGCAGAAAGGCAAGGTAAAACATGAAAGTTAAATTATGTGGAAAAGAATATACAATTCAGTTTGCAACGAGACCATCATTAAAATCACATATCTTACAGGATATTATGAAGACGCAGGACATGGAAGATATTTCCTCTATGGAAGATATTCTTCTTGAAACGCTTCCCAAGACGCTTCTTGTAGGATTGCAGATGCATCACAATGAAGAATTTGGATATGATTGCAAAACAAACGAAGGCTACGATGAGAAGCTTGAGAAGGTGTCCGACATTCTCTATGAAGCGATTGATACAAACGAGATTAACTGCATGGATTTATTCGCTGATATGCAGGAGGAAATGATGACAAACGGTTTTTTAGCGCAGATGATGGAGTCGTTGGAGAGAGCGCAGGAGCAGGAGCAGGAGCAGGAGAAGAAAAAGACCCCATCCAAGGCAAAGACCAAGAATTAACATGGGAATATTACGTTGCGGAAATCCGTCCGTTTTACCTTATGGTAACGAAAGGCTACGGATTTTCCGTTGATGATATAGATATGATGAATCCAGAGTTGCTTAAGCCTTATGTGGATGCATATAAGGCAGAATGGAAGCAACGCGATATGGAAATGTATATGTGGTTTGGCAGATATGCAACGTCAGCACTTGTGACAGCAATAGACGCGACATTCGGTAAGGGTAATAGTAAGTACGTGAAAGAAACTTGCTATGATTCAATCGAAAAGCATAATACAGACGATCCCGATGCAGAGATACGAGAAATGCTTAAAGCAGAAGAAGCATGGGCGGCTGAATCAAGGAAATCACATTTACCAAAGCCAAAGATAGTTTAAGAAAAGAGGTATTGCTATGGCAGTAATTATCGGAAGTGCGCGGCACGATGAACACGGAAACTGCTATTCTGGTGGAAAAGCCGGAGACCAGACCGGACAGGAAGTGTCTACACAGAAGTTTTATAACCATTCTAAAGGATGGTACGTGTTAAGAGCAAAGGATGATAAAGTTGCGGAGAGGTTAGCCGAAGCTATGCAGATTGCATCTGACAATAAAAATATCGGCTATGACCAATCGGAACGCTACGGAGTCATTAAACATGGCATTAACACAAAGGTCAAGACGGAATGCGATTGTTCGTCCCTTGTACGTGCTTGTATTATCTATGCATCCGGCAAGGATGTGGGAGATTTCAATACATCTAATGAACGACCGGTAATTTTGAAATCCGGTTTGTTTGATGATATGGGTTCTTATCATGCCGGTTTTATTCTTCGCAACGGAGATATTCTTGTGACACGCATAAAAGGGCACACAGTTATTGTTGTAAAAGGCGCAAAGAAATGCAAAACCAAGTATTATCCGAAGTATACCGGAAATTCCGGTTCAATCGTTGAAGCATTAAAAGCGGTTGGGGAAGATGATGTGTCGAAAGAACATCGTGCGGAAATCGCAAAAAAGAACGGATTTTCCAATTTTAAGTTTACATCAGAGGAAAATTCAAAGATGATTTATCTTCTGAAAAAGGGAAAACTGAAAAAGTAATTCAAGGGCGGTAGGGGTCAAATCCTACTGCCTTTTTCTAAAACTAAATAAAGGAGGTGTAACTGTTGGAATTAGAAACCTTAGAGGTCAAGATTCAAGCACAGGCAAGACAGGCTAATGGTCAGATTGATGCGCTGATAACAAGGTTGGGAAAGCTATCTTCATCTTTGCAAAGCATAGATTCTAGTGGAATTAACCGGTTATCAACCGGAGTAAACCGATTGTCAAACTCAATGAGTGCCATGCGAAACGTTGATTCAAGGTCGTTCTCGACTCTTGCAAGAAACATCAAAACACTTAGCAATATTGACACAGGAAAGATCAATGCAGCAGCCGGAGCAATGCGACAGATTTCAAAGTCGGTAAGCTCGTTTTCCGGTATGTCAAAATCGGTGCAATGGTTATCGGAATTAGCCGGAGGAATCAAGCAACTTGGTTATACAAGCTCAACAAAGGCTATCGAGAATATACCAAAACTTGCGGTTGCAATGCGTCAGCTTATGGCAGAACTGTCGAAAGCCCCTAGTGTAAGCCGGAATATTATTGACATGACAAACGCATTGGCAAAGTTATCGCGTACTGGTGGAGCGGCAGGAACAGCGGCAAAAAGCATCACAAGCTCATTTAGTGGATTTAGTTCCGGTGCTTCTGCGGTTACCAAGAAGTCGTTCTCCCTTGCATCTGCAATCGGAAAAGTGTATGCAACGTACTGGGCTTTATTCCGAGGATTTAGGCTACTTGGAGATGCTATTGACATATCATCCTCACTGACAGAGGTTGAGAACGTTGTAAGGCAGACATTCGGGCAGTATGAAAGCCTAATTAACAATTTCGCAAAAACATCCATTGAAAAATTTGGCATGTCTGAATTGTCCGCGAAACAGTTTGCAAGCCGTTTCCAAGCCATGGGAACTGCCCTTGATATTCCACAGGGGAAAATGGCAAAAATGTCCATCCGGTTGACAGAATTAGCCGGAGATATGGCTTCATTCTACGATGTAAGCCAAGAAGATATTGCCAAGAGTTTGCAATCTGTATTTTCTGGTACTACGGCACCTATGCGGCGTTATGGTATCGACTTGACGCAGGCAACATTAAAGGAATGGGCGTTAAAGCAAGGGCTTGATGCGAACATTTCATCAATGACGCAGGCTCAAAAAGCCATGTTGCGTTATCAGTATGTGCTTGCGCATACAACCAATATTACCGGAGACTTTGCGAGAACAGCCGATAAACGAAACTTTTGTTTCATGTGTCGCGCGGCATAGCAATATGTCGATGAAAAATCGGGTAAAATCGGTGAAGGCTAAGTTGACTTAGCACGAACATTTTTGTATAATATGTTTGAGGTGATTTAATGCGAACATATTATATCTACAAAGCAACAAATAAAATAAACGGAAAATCTTATGTCGGTCAAACTTGTGATTTTCATAGCAGAGTGTGGCAACATCAAAGGTGCTACGAAAAAGAAGATTGCGACTTTCATAGAGCAATTAAAGAATTCGGGTTTGACAACTTCTCATGGGAAATCATCGAAACGTGTGAAAGCGAAGATGGAGCCTGTGAGTTGGAAAAGTATTACATTGAAAAATTTAACACCTATCGAGATGGCTATAATATGACCAAAGGTGGGAAAGGCGCGCCGTATCATAACGCCAGGGCAGTTGTTTTGCTGACGCTTGACGGACGGTACATTAAGCGTTATGATAGTGCAATGGATGCAGAAATTGACGGATTTAATAATACGGATGTTCTGCTTAATTGTAAAGGAAAAAGGCGGCAGACAAAGGGCTATATGTTCATGTTTGAGGATGAGTATGAATCAAACGGAGCGAAAACCTATAGAAAGCCGGAACCTAACGGAATGAGAAGCATTATTCAATGTGATATGGAAGGAAATTTTATACAGAAATTTAAAAGTTTGCAGGAGGCGGCTAGGATTACCGGAGCAAATAGAACAACTATTTCCGGTGTGCTTTCAAATACCTATAAGTCGGCAAATGGATATATTTTTGTATACGAAGAAGATTTTCCAATAAAAGATTTGAGCATCTATAAAAAGCGCAAAAAAGGAAGAAAAATTGCGCAAGTGGATGCGAAAACCAGAGAGATTATAAGAGTGTTCGATAGAATATCCGAAGCAGGGGAATCTCTTGGAGTTAATTACAAAGCAATACATAATGTAATTGACCAAGAGGGGCGAACTGCTTATGGTTATAAGTGGATAAGTCAATAAGCTAATACCGAGATAAGGCTATAAAATAAAAGTTATAGCACATTGTAGAGCGTAGGGATTGAACCTATGCTCTTTTCTTATGGAAAGAGTGTAGAATATAATATCCCCAAGAGTATCCGACAGCCACAATGCTGTGGTTGAAAATGTACGCCGAACTTATGGGAAACCATAAGAAGTAGAGGATAAAAAGCCTTTACGATAACATATTGACATGGCATAACCAGATAACCATGCTTAAAGAGAACTTCAAAGCACTTGGAGCGGTTGTTGGTGGTGGTTTAATCAATGCATTCAAGCCATTTATCAAGGTACTTAATTCAGTTCTGCAAAAGGTTATTTCCTTCGCAGAGATGGTAACAAATGCTTTAGGTTCTATCTTCGGATGGAAGTATGAAGCAAGCAAAGGGGCAGGAATCAGCGGTCTTGCTGATGATATTGGAAGCGCATCTGACGGCATGGACGATTTAAGCAATGCCGCAGGAAACGCAGGGAAAAACACGGGTGGTATCGCAAAAAATGCCAAGAAAGCAAAAAAGGAAATCCAACAGGCAACTCGTGCATTTGATGAATTAAAGGTTATTTCAAAGCAGAGTAAAGATAACACTTCCGGTTCTGGAAGTGGTGGAAGTGGTGGAAGTGGTGGCGGTTCTGGTGGTTCCGGTGGTGGAGATACCGGAAAACTAGTTCAGACTGACACGATTTTTAAGAAATTCAAAAGCGACATCAAAGACCTTGAAGGACTTGGAAAAGCAATTTCCGGTGCTCTTATCAATGCGATGCGAGGTATCGAGTGGGATGAAGTATATGCCAAAGCATCCGGCTTTGGTAGTGGGCTTGCAAAATTCCTTAATGGACTATTTGAGGGTCAGAAAGGTACAACGCTTTTCGGAGAAACCGGAAAACTGATTGCCAATTCACTAAACACGGTGCTTCATGCATTAGATTCGTTTGGCACAACGTTTAATTGGAAACAATTTGGAAATTCAATCGCAGACGGAATCAACAAGTTTTTCCAAAACTTTGACTTTGCATTATTGGCTCAAACGCTTAATGCATGGGCACAAGGGGCATTTGATGCGGTCACTACGGCATTAAGTAAAATTTCCTGGAAAGATGTTTGGAAAGGCGTCAAGGAGTTTTTAAGCAACTTAGACGTAAAAACAGTTGCAATTATCATCGGTGCGTTGACTATTAAGAAAATTTTAGGACTACATTTAGCAAAAGCCGCACTTGATATAATCGGAACTTCCATTTCAAAAGCAATTGCCGGTTCTATTGCGGCGAAACTCGGAGTAGAAATCGGGGCAAACGCAACAATAGGAGAAGTGCTTTCCACAGGATTGTCGAAAAAAATAAGCGGTCTTGGCACGATTGCCGGAAAAATCGGAAAACTGGCGTTGACCGTAGGAACGATTGCTATTACGGCAGAGGCAGGGTTGTCGCTCGGAAAAGCAATTGGAAATAAAATAGCCGATGCTACGCAACCGGAAGAAATGAAAAAGTACCGCGTAGACTTTAAGTTTAGTGACCTATTTACCTATTCATTGGATGATTGGAAACAGGGGTTTTCCGATTGGTGGAATGATACATGGGGGCCAGGGCTTGCCGCTTGGTGGGAAGATCGAAAGGCGGGAAATACAAAACTTAAAATTCCTTTTACAGATTTTGAGCTTCCATCGGACAGCGAAATGAAAAAAGCTGTTTCTGATTGGTGGGATAAACAAAAGAAAAAGATAGAAAAACGCACAGAAAACGTGATCAAATTCACCGCAGACGTAAAAGATACATCTTCCAAATGGTGGTCTAATGTAAAAAAATGGTGGGGAGAAAAAGTCGGCAAAGTAAAAGAATTTGCTACAGATGTTAAAGACTCCGCTAAAGAATGGTGGGATAACACCCAAAAATATTGGAGCCAAAAAGTCGGACAAGTTAAGAAGTTTACAACTGCCGTCCAGAATGATGCATCTAAGTGGTGGAGCAATACCAAAAAGTACTGGTCAGAAAAGGTGGGTAAGGTAAAAGAATTTACTACAGGCGTAAAAAATAAAGCCGCAGAATGGTGGTCTAATGTTAAAAAATGGTGGGAAAGCACCATTGCCGGAAAAGAAGTAAAGAAATTTACTGCAAATGTCAAGAAAGCCGGAGGAACATGGTGGAAAGATATAAGCAACGAGTGGAAAGAAAAGGTTATCAATGCAGGAAGAACATTGAAAATCGGCATTTCATTTGCCACAAATGCTTTAAAAAACCTATGGTCTAGTGTATCAACATTCTTTAGCGGCAAAACAGTAAATGTAAAAACAAAAGGCTCTGCGGCTAAGAAAGCCGATGGCGGAGTATTCTCCGGTGGAAGTTGGAAACCGATTAAGAAATACGCAGTCGGTGGATTGCCAAACATGGGGCAGATGTTCGTTGCGAGAGAGGCGGGTCCGGAACTTGTCGGAACGCTTGGCGGTCATACAGCAGTAATGAATAACGACCAGATTGTGCAATCCGTATCAGACGGAGTATATCGAGCAGTGTTGGCGGCAATGAGAGGGCAGAAAACATCATCCGGAAGTCAGCCGGTACAGATTGTGCTTGACGGAAAGGTTATCTTTGACAGCACGCGACAAAGCGCACAAGAGTATTTTAATCGTACCGGAATGTCACCATTTCCGGTATGATCTAGTGACTTTCGCTCTTGTCTGTGGTACAATATATAAAAATCATAGGCAAGGGTGCATTGTTCACCGGAAAGGGGTTACATATGAAAAGGTTTAAAAAATTTTTTGCAGTAGCGGCATTATCGCTTTCAATGCTGACAACAAGCGTAGTAGCGCAGAGCATTGTTGGGGCACAGGAAACTGTGCAGGCGGCAACGATTAAATTGAATTATTCAAATTTATCTTTAAGCGAAGGGCAATCAAGGCAACTTAAGATTAGCGGAACTAAGGCAAGTACAAAATGGTCAAGCTCCAAAAGTAGCGTAGTAAAAGTAACGCAAAAAGGAAAAATTACTGCATTGAAAGAAGGGAGTGCCACCATAACGGCAAAAGTTGGCAGGAAGAAGCTAAAATGTTCTGTTACGGTAAAAAATAACTTCAAAGCAAACGAAGCAAAGAAAAATATTGAGAAAACGGAAAAAATTGTGGGAGATACGCTTTATGTTTTCGTTAAAAGTAATTATAATGTCCCAACAGATGTAAGCGCAAAGTGCACGTTTTATTCTGCGAAAGGATCGGCTGTTGATTATTCAAATGACAGTGTTTCTTTTCTTGAAAAAGGACATACGGCAATACTTGAATTTGATTTGCCAAATGCAAAATATGAGACATATGAGATAGAATACAAATACAGTGAGGGAATGGAGTATTTCTATCATCGATCTATAATTGATTTTTTGAGTTTAAGTACGGAATATATAGAAGATGAATATAACCCATATATAATGGCAACCGTTAAAAATACTGCAACATATGATTGCTATTATGCAGATATTGTGACAATTTTTTATGATTCAAATAATGAAATCATAGCGATAGAAGACGATGTAATAAGCGTTGATGCTAAATCGAAAGATACAGTAAAAATAAGTATACCATACGATAGTAGCACATACGAAGATATATCATACGACCATTATGATTCATTTATTTCATATGCGTATCATTTAGGAAAATAAATTACGTGATAAGCCGTGGAAACACGGCTTATTTTAATTCAAAAGCTGATTGACACAAAATCAAAAATAGTCTATCCTTATTACTAAGGAAACAACCTTATCCGTGAAGAAGCGGATTACTTACTTGAACGCCATACTGTACGAAAGAGGAAACCAATGTGATTTCACAAGCGGTTTCCTCTTTTTTATTCAGATAAAAATGTATGGAGGTAGACACGAATGAAAAAATCACAACTTATGCTTAAGATTCAAAACGGCATTGAGGTATTTGAGAATCCAATATTCGGACAGATCAGAATGGTCATGGTCGATGATGAACCTATGTTTTGCCTTGTTGATGTTTGCAGGGCATTGGAAATGTCAAACAGCCGTATTGTTGCTGATAGACTAGACGAGGATGAACGACGTAAGTTAAACTTACCCCGTCAAGGAGAAACTTGGTTTGTTACTGAATCCGGCTTATATGCGGTTATTCTTCGAAGCGATAAACCGAACGCAAAGAAGTTTCGCAAGTGGGTTACATCCGAGGTTCTCCCTACAATCCGTAAAACAGGTGGGTATGTCAATAATGATGAATTATTTATTTCTACTTACCTACCATATGCAGATGAAAACACTAAACTGATATTTTCACAGACATTAAAAACTGTTAGAGAGCAGAACGAAACCATTAAAAGACAGCAGAAAGAAATCATCCATAAGGAAGATGTTATTATCGGACTCGTTGATGATATTGACTTGGCAACCAAGAGACAGCGGATAACGCAGATTGTCCGTTTTGGTGCCGATGGAAAGTATCAAGAACGCTATTCGTTGCTTTATGGAGAATTTGAAAGGAAATATCACTGCAACCTTAAATCAAGGATGGAAGGGTGCGCGCTCAAACCAAAAGTAAGAAACAAGATGGATTATATCGACAGGGAAATGGGAATGATTCCGCAGTTGTACGAAATCGCTTGCAAACTTTTTGAAAACGATGTAGAAAAGCTGAAATCTGAATGGGAATCAGTAGTAGCTTAAAATTTAATCAAATGGATAGCATCTACCAAAAGGTAGGTGCTATTTTTATACCCATTTTTAGGAGGTAAACGATGGGATATGGCGGATATTTAGTAAAGTTTGGGAATTATACCATACCGAACAATTTAATAAAGCAGGACACGTTTAGTTCCTATGTGAACATGCAAGACAAAGACCCATGGACGGATGAAAACGGATATGAGCATCGTGATGCCGTGGAACTGAAAGCCTTAAAGGTTGAGTTTGAAACCAAAGCCATGCTGACCGAAAAGCAGTTTGATGATTTTTGGAAGAATATTGAAAAGAACTATACCAAGGCAAAGGAGCGTGGTGGCTATATCACGGCATACGTGCCGGAGAAACGCGGATATGTGACACAGTACGGATATATCGCTGATATTCAGCCTACGTTCTATTCTGTGGCACATGGGAAGATTAAGTATGACCCAATCAAATTTTCGTTTGTAGGTGGTGTATATGATAAATAGCAATTTGAAAGAAAAGTATTGGGATTCCGCGACAGATAAGCAGATGGTTATATCTGTTGTTGGAACGAATCAGAAAATAGACAATTCGATGCTTGAAATCGGTACGTTTGCGCTCGAAGAAAGTCTTTGTTCGGAGTCTGAACTAAAATTTGGAGCGTGCGAAGCGAATTGCGTAAAATTCACAGCAAGAAACACCGCAGGAAACATTATTGGAAAGACAATCTCTATCGAAGAAACGATTGACGGAGATAGCGAAAATCCGATGCCATACGGAGTTTTTAAGGTTGCATCCGATGTTCCAACGTCTGACCGTACGAAACGGCAGATTACGGCATATGACGCTATGTACGACATTATTAATACAGATGTAAAGTCTTGGTATGCAGGACTTAGCTTTCCAATGACATTAAAGCAGTTCCGTAATAGCTTCTTTGCGCATCTTGGAATTGCGCAAGTTGAAACAAGCCTTGTCAATGATTCCATGACGGTCAATAAGACGATTGTAGCCACACAGACGGACGATTCAAGTGCAGTAACAGAAGAATCCTCTATCAGCGGAAAAACGATTGTAACGGCAATCTGTGAGATTAACGGATGCTTTGGCAATATCAACCGGAATGGCAAGTTCGAGTATGTCTTTCTGAAAGCAATCACAAGTGCACTTTATCCGGCAGAAGATTTGTTTCCATCTGACAATTTATTTCCGTCTGATGCAAACACAGAGTCTATGACCGGACACTACATCACGTTTGATTATGAGGACTTCCAAAGTAAGGCAATCACGCAGCTTGAAATCAAGACAAGTGAAGATAATGCCGGTGCTATTGTTGGAACTGCCGGAAACAACTATTCGATCACAGGAAACTTTCTTGTATCAGACAAGACCGGAGCGGAACTTGAACAGATTGCAAATAACCTGTTGCCGATTATGGCAAAAGCGGAATACACACCGATTAAAAGTTGCACTTGTGTCGGCAATCCATGTCTGACACTTGGCGAGCCCATCCGGTTCAATACAACAAGAGAGATTGTAGAAACGTATCTATTGCAACGTACCATAACCGGAGTGCAAAGCAAGAGAGATTCAATCTCGGCACAGGGAACGCAGACGCACTCTGCAAAGGTTAATTCTATCAGAGATAAAATTGAAAGCGTGGAAAGACGTACCGGAAAGCTAGAGAGGAACGCAGACCATCTTCAATCCACGTATGAGGATTTAGAGGAACAGACAAATACCAAGTTTGAGCAGACCGCAAAAAGCATTTCTGCAGAAGTCAACCGCGCACAAAAAGCAGAGGGACAATTAGACGCATCATTGGAATTGAAACTTGGAAGAGATGAAAACGACCAAGTCGTTTCGATGATTAATGCAAGTGCCGACCAGATTACGCTTAGCGGAAACAGACTCATAGTCAACAGCAATAACTTCCAGCTTGATGGCGATGGCCGAGTGTCAATCGTTGATTCATTGAACTTTATTGCAACGTCACAAGGAGATGACCTTGTAATTATTGGTCTCGATGCAAGAGGAAGGCCAATGCTGCAGAACATACGCATCGATCTAAACTCTGTAACAGATCAAGATGGTGTAGCCATAGGTGACCATGCTAGCACTGCAGATCATGCAACAACAGCAGATTCAGCAACAACTGCAGAAAGTGCAAGGCAGTGTATAATGGCATCAACCGCGCATTATTTGCAAGGTATTGGACTATCCGATTATGTACGAATTTCAGACAACGGAAATTTAATCCCAAGTTCTAGTTCTGTGTACTGCGGAACTAACCCCAATCCATTTGCCGGAGGGTATTCTTCCGGTGGTTGGAAAACAACGTCTGATGGCAGAAAGAAAAAGGATTTTCGAAAACTGTTAGAGGATGATCGGTTTGAGAGATTTTTTGAGTTGCTGCAACCGATGGAATATCGGCTCATAGAAAATGATGAAAAAATGCACATGGGATTTGTTGCGCAGGATGTTGAACAGGCAATGACGGATTGTGGCATATCTGAAAATGAGTTTTACGGACTGGAACATGCGGTATTCTCCGAAAAAGATTTTGAATCTAATGAGGAATGGGAAAAATTCTTAAAGCAAAATGGCGACGCGAATGATATGTATACATTGTGCTACCAAGAATTTATTGCTTTAAATACTGCCATGATACAGAAATTGCAGAACAGGTGTAACGATTTTGAACGCAGACTATCCGCATTAGAAAGGAAGTGATTAGATGGCATATCAGAAAATCTATAGCCGCGAATATTGGGAGAACTTTCCAAGCGAAAAGACCGCAATTAATCGAAATAGGCTGAACAACATAGAGGGCGGCATTGATGCAATCGACGATCGTGTGTGCGCACTCGACACCACGAAAGTTGACTTGACCAAAGCTAACGAACTTGTAAAGGAAATCCTTTGGGATGAATCCAACGGAACGCTGACGGTCGTTAAGATGAACGGTTCCAAGGCGGTTATTGATACCAAGTTGGAGAAGCTGGCAGTCAACTTCAAGTATGATCCGGAAAGTCAGCAGTTGGTAATCACGCTTGACGATGGCACGGCGCAGAACGTGGACTTATCCGCGCTGATCACGCAGTATGAGTTCTTGGATTCTGATACAATCGCATTTGCAATCGGAAGTGACGGTAAGGTGTCCGCAATCGTGAAAGAGGGAAGTATCCAAGAAAAACACTTGCGCCCGGATTACCTTGCAGACATTAAGGTTGAATCTGCCAAGGCTGTAAATTCTGCAACTAATGCAAAAGCATCCGAAACCAATGCGGCAAAATCTGCTGCAGATGCCAAGGGCAGCGCAGACAGGGCACAGGGAATCGAAAACGAGATTAACAAGAAACTCACAATGACAGAGTTTGATGTGAATGAGGATGGGGAGTTGATTTACACGGACAATTCCACTTATAACTTTGTCGTTGATAATGACGGAAATTTAAATTGGGAGGTGGCTTAGAATGGCTATAGCAGGAAGAGTGGCAATTGTGCCAAAGGGCGATTGGAGCGCAGATGCTACATATAAGAGATTGGATGCAGTAACATACAACAATACATTGTATTTTGCAAAAAAGGAAGTTCCGGCAGGAACGGCAACGAGCAATACAGAGTATTGGTCTAAGTCTATCGTGGGCGGTGCTGGTGCAATCGCAACGAAAGAGGATGCCGGGATTGTGAAACCGACAGACGGACTTTCGATTGCAGAAGATGGAACGCTTAAAGTTAACATTGATGGCGCAACGCTTACAATGGATCAGGTCAACAATGTTATAAAGTTGTCTGATACATTAAAAGATAAAATTAACGGTGCATTTCCAGCGGCGAACTTAATCAACAACCTTACAACCACAGAAGCCGGATTTGGTTTGGATGCCCGGCAGGGAAAGGCACTGGACGATAAAATTACTGAAATAAACGGCAGTTTAAAAATTAAAGATGTTCCGTGGACACCATATTGCCCAAGAACCGATTTTGCTGACAAGGTAAAATTCGAAGAGGAAAACGCAATGCAATATGGATCTTTAATGATTTGCTCTATACGCATTGAATTATTAGAAAATACTCCTGGTGGATATGTGCAGATTGTGAATTTACCCAAAAAAATGTTTCGTGGCATTAACCAAACAAACATGAATGGGAAAACAGGTCAATGGTATTTATATATTGGTGATAACACAAATAGTAGTAGTATGGTATTACGAGATTTATTTGAATCTGGTAATTATTATTTTAGTTTCATATATTTAACAGCAGAATAAAATTAAACATCTTTTGTATCTGTTATAGTAACGTTACTTATTTTAAGCTTTTTATTACCAGAAGGATCTGCGTATGCAGATATAATTTTTACTTCACCACTCCAATGATTTACTGCAAGTAAACAACCACTAACTCGATCTTGCGCAAAAGCCATTATAAGCCAATTACCACTTGTATTAAAGAATTTACATTTTGCATCAAAAATTTGCATATATGATAAACCTGTGTTCATATTTGCGTTTATATAATTTTTTATATCAGATAATGTCGTTGTATCGGTTGTGACAAGTGTAGGAACAGCAAGTCTATTATTTAAACTGCCGTTTAAGAAAATATATCGAACAAATATTCGAACGTAACTTATAAACCATTTTTATTATAGAAAGGAATTAAAAACATGGATAAAATAATTTTGAAAAACAAAACAGAGTTTGAAATTGCCGAAGGAGCGAGTCTCGGCAATATTCAGATTCAGTCGAAAGACTTTGATGGAATCAAGTCAATCACAGATGCCTTCTCGGAAGAGAACATCTCAAAGGTCACATTTACACACAATGATCAGGCTTCTGGAGAGTATGAGAATCTTAAGTATGAAGGATTCTCATATATGCCGAACATGGGCGAGGATGGCACAGAAGATGGCACATATACCGTAACGGTCAGCTTGAGAACAAAAACGGAAATGGAAAAGGCAATTGATGAGCTTAAAGCAGGACACGAAGCAAACGCAGAAGCAATCGAAGAATTGGCAAGCATTACCGCAGAAAGTGAGGTGTAGGATATGGTTAAATTCTACGTGAGACGTATTCTGGTAGACAAGAAAATGACGATTGATGAAGTGCCGATGCGTTGGCGCGCAAAAGTGCAAGAAGAGATTGAGAAACAGCTTTCCGCTTCTCTGCAATGACGTTTCCTGTCGAAACTTGCGACCGAAAATCCTTGAAATCATGCATCTTGCAGTGATACTATGGACTTGTCCGAAAGGACACTTCAAGTTCTGGCATGGGTGGGGTTTGGCATGGCTCCGCCCATAATTGGGGATTGACTATGCCGAACACACGTTCTATAATATCTGTATCGCTACATAGGGCACATGATTGGGGGTTTTAGGTTGGGAAAAGAGTACTACAAAAATGAAATCATTAAACTTATTGAAAAATGCGAAAATTTGCATTGGTTAAAAACCATATATGCATACATAAGTAACTTATTAAAATAGGAAAAGAGCCAAGGGTCTGCGCATTGCCCTTGGCTCTTTTTTACTTTTTGTCTGAAATCATATCTACTAAATTTTCTAAGGCTGTCCAATCGCTTTCGCTTAATTTGCACAGTGCAGAAACAAGTCGATACTTAAAGTTTTCATCACCTAATCTTTGGATTTCTCCAAGCATTGCTGAAATCTGTTCGTCTTTTGATAACTCAACAAACATTTCTCCGTTTCCGGTGCGAAGCCAATCTTGATTTACATTAAATTTTTCACATATATCAAAAATTGTTCTTTCAGACGGTTTTTTTGTTCCTGTTTCAATTTGCGCTATAAAATTTCTCGAAAGACCAATTTTTGAGGAAAACTCTTCTTGTGTTAATCCTAATCGACTTCTTAATTCTTTGATTCTTTCATTCACTATTTGCCCTCCTTTCATATATACTATATAGCAAAAATGTCCCCTAGTCAACAAAAAAGTATTGACAAAATGTTTCTTGGGGACTATACTTTGTTTACAAGGTCAACAAAACCTTAAAATTAAAGGAAAGAGGTGAGAACATGAAGAAAATGACGTTCAGACAAAAGCGCGACTTACTTGATAAGTTTGAGCCGTTCATTATTGGAGGAGTCCAATTCATAAGCGCATTGGCTGGAGCTGCTGTCGGAATAGCTATCTGCTACTTTTTCTAAATGATATGTAGCGGTTGCCGTGATTATGGCAACAACAAATGGGATAAGGATATTTCTCAAAAATGAAAGGAAAAAGTATTCTTTATAAAATCTTCCTTTTGGAGAAACTATAAAGCTAAAATTTGATCTATCCGCAGATGTACTTACTTTTGTTACATATCCTTTATCCTGCAAATCCAAAAACGCTTGATATACATCTTCTTCATCGAATTTACCTATTTCGGAAAGTTCGATTGAAAAATTTGTTTTAGATATTTTCTTTAATATTATTCTTTCAATTTTTAGAAGCATGTTAATTCCTCCGTTTTTGAAAATATTATACCACAGAAAGGAGTGAAAATATGGATAATTTAGTACACATTGGAAATGCAGATATTTCCATCAAAGAGTACAGAGGCAAGCGAGTGGTCACATTTAAGGACATTGATATGGTACATGAAAGACCAGACGGAACAGCGAAAAGAAATTTTAATACGAACGAAGCACGCTTCGTTGAGGGAGAAGATTACTTCATTGTAAGCTCGGACGAAATTCGTACAAGCCGCATGTTTCCTATATCTGACAAGGATTTTATGAGCAAAGCACTCATTACCGAACAGGGCTATCTGATGTTGGTCAAGTCATTTACGGATGATTTGGCATGGGAAGTACAAAGAAAATTAGTTTCTTCCTATTTTAATGTACATCAAAGTGTCAACGACCAATTATCTCCAGAATTGCAAGCATTGCAAGGACTTCTTAATCAGATGGTTCAAAAAGAACTTGCTGACAAGGAAAGAGACAGGCAGATTGCCAAGGCACAGGACACAGCGCAGAAAGCCATTGAGACAACTGAACATATCAAGGAAGCGGTGAAGCCGGTATTTGATAATTGGAGAAACGAAATCAATGCCAAGTTTAACCGGATTCAGAGAAATGCAGATTGTCAATTCAATGTATTGAGGACCGAAATGTATTCAGAACTTGAACACCGTGCCGGATACGACTTGAGTAGAAGAATCAGAAACAGACGCGAGCGCATGGCAGAAAGCTGATGCACGAAAACAGAAATCAGTGCATTGAACAAAATGGACATTATTGAGGATGATAAGAAATTGCGTGAAATCTTTTCGAAAATCGTAGCAGAGTACGAAATCAGATATTGCGCATGAAAGGAAGTGATTGTATGAGCGAAAAAGAAAAGCGCGTTGTTGAAAAACTTCGTGATGCCATTCCGAATATGACAGATTTTCAGAAAGGATATGTTCTTGGAATGGTTGAGAGTTCTGCTTCGAAACATAGTGAGCAGGGCGAGGAAAACGAAACACATAATGGAAAGGAGAATTAAAATGAGCAATTTTGAATTTCAGAAAGTTAATTCAAGGGTAATTCGTAGCGGTGACAACTATTTGGCAAAGGTAGACTCTGCGGAAAGTTTTTCAAGCATTTTCGTTGACGAGGAAACAACATATGGAGTTTCTGTAAGAGATGCACAGATACAGACAGGAGATTCGACTTACACGCCTGCAATGGCTTTTACATATTCCATGGAAGATGGTTCTGTGCGTTTTATAGATGTTGTTGTATGTCCGTTACTCGGAACGTTTGTTTCTGACTGGTACTAAATTATAAAGTGGCAGAAAGGGGCATGAATGAAAAAAGTAATCCAATTCATCATAGGTGCGGTTGCAATGGAATATTCCTTAGTTGCCGCGTGTTATATGGATAGCGAGGGCACGGCCGGGAATATGGCGGCTATTAAATTTGTAGCCGGTGCAGTAATTGCGGCAATCATGTATTACTGGTCAGAGGTAGACCGGAAGAGAGCCGAACTTGACAAGCGAATTAAGAGAAAACGCAGAATGAGAGAGGATGCATGGTAGGCGTTGTGTATATAAGTGGCACGAGATGTTCCACGGAAGAAAAGCGTATGCTTGCTGAACTTTTGGCAGGGAAACGAAATAAACAAAATGATAAAGATAATTTTGAAAAGGTTCTTGACAGAGAAATGGGAAGGAGAAGCAATGGAGAACAAAATAACACTGATCGGTGATGTTGTATCAGCACCAAGGGAAAGCCATAAATCAAACGGTAAGATTTTTTATAAATTCTTCATCGGAGTTGAAAGAAGAAGCGGTGTTGCGGATATTCTTCCGGTACTGTTTGACAAAGAAATCAGCGATACAGGAATTAGCGGAACGGTATGTGTCAATGGGAAGATAATTACTAGGCGCGTGAGAACAGGATCCGGAGAAGCCATTCTTATGTATGTTATGGCTGATACAATCACAAAACCAGAGGATGATAGCCCTTTGAATGAAGTAAGCCTTGATGGAATTATCGAGGAAAAGCAGCTTAGAGAAACACCACTTGGCCGTAAAATCTGTGATGTGAAACTCAAAAACGTAAGAGAAAACGGAAAAGAGGATTTGATTACTTGCATTGCATGGGGAAAGTGTGCAGAGTATACGGACTCACTTTCTTTAGGTGATAGGGTAAGCACATATGGCAGATTGCAGAGCCGGAGATATAAGAAAACGTGTAAAGATGGTCACGTTGTGGAAAAAGTTACATATGAGTTATCAATAAAAGGAATCGTGGGGGTGTAACATGGGGAAGAAAAATTATGTTTATGTTCCAAAAGAAGAGTATGAAGAACTGATTGAGTGCAAGTTACATATCAACATGTTACATGGATACATTACAAAAGAACATGAAGATAATATCAGATTGCGAGGATGCAAACAGGGCACAACAGATATGCTGACAATCGAAACTTTGAGTGGATACATGGAGAACGAAAAGCATTTCGATAGACTGAAAAGAGAATTTAAAGAAAGGGTGAGACAAAAATGCGAATGATTTTGAAATCGTTACATATTGAAAATTTCAAGGGAGTAAAGGATAAGACATACGAATTTGGCAAGACAACAAGGGTTTCCGGCATGAACCGGAGAGGAAAGACCACAATCGGGGCGGCATGGTACTGGCTGATGTCTGATAAGAACTATGAGCTTGTCAGCAATCCAAACATTAGACCGGACAATGCAGAAGATTGCATTCCAACCGTTACTGCAACTGTCGATGTAGGTGGAAAAGAGATTACTCTTTCCAAGATGCAGAAGCGAAAAGTTGGAAAACCGGATAAAAATGGAGTTTCGAAAGTTACTATCACAAATACATATGAGATCAATTCTGTGCCTAAGACAGAACGTGATTTTAAGGCATATCTGGAAGAATTAGGGTTTGAGTTTGATAAATTCCTCATTTGTTCGCACCCGAATGTGTTCACTAAGGATTTGTCGTTGAAGAAAAAACAGGATGAAATGAGAAAATCCTTATTCGCTATGGCAAGTGCAAAAACAGATTTAGAGATTGCGCAAATGAATAAAGAAACTGCGGATGTTGCAAAACTACTTGAATCTTATAAATTCGAGGAAATTGAAGCCATGAATAACGCTTCCAAGAAAAAGGCGGTTGAGCAGTTAGACGCTATTCCAAATCAGATCATCGGGCTGGAGAAAGCAAAGGTTGATGTGGATGTGGCAGAGCAGGAGTTATTAAAAGCCGATTTAGAGAGAAAGATTGAAGCACTTGAAGATTTAATGGCGAAATCTGATGTTCGGATTGATGAAATGCGCAGCGAAGAAATGCATTGTCAGTTTGAAATGTCAGCTATTGCGCAGACCATGAATAACGAACTTTCAAGCAAGAAACGCGAGATCGAAAACCACAAATACGACCACGAACGGAAGTTAGAGGATGTTCGTTCATCAATCAGAAAAGCACAGGATTCTATTGAAAGCAGTAAGAAATCAATCTCTGAACAGACTCTTAAGAAAGCTGACCTTGTGAAAAGGTACAAAGAGGAAAAGGAAAAGAAGTTTGATGATTCCAAGTGGGTATTTGATGAAAATAGCGCTGTTTGTTCACTGTGCGGTCAGAAGTTGCCAGAAGATAAAATAGAGTCTTTAAGAGCCGATTTTTCGCAGAGAAAGGCAGATGCAATCGAAGCATTTAATGAAGAACACGCGAAAACACTTGCCATGATTGTTGATGACGGAAATGCGTGTGCTGAAATGATTAAGAAGCTGACCGAGAACAATAAAGAATTGGAAAACACAATTAACACATTGAAACTGAATGAAGCGGAAGAAATTGACATTATCAAAGGATTTGATGAACAGATTTCTAAGATTCCGACTTGCGCTGATTATATGCAGAATGCGGAATATGTCAAGTTAAAGGCTAAACAGGATAAGTTGCTTGCTGATATTGCGGAGTTAGAATCCAAGGGCGCAGATAAGGTGGCTGATTACGCAAAAGCTGATAAAGCAAAATTAAAGAGCCAGCTTGATGAAGTAAATAAGATTATTGCACAGGCTGAAAACAATGTTCGCATTGATGAACAGATTGCAGATATGCAACATAAACAGAACGAGTATGGACAAGCAAAGGCAGATGCCGAGAGGATTCTTTATCAGCTCAAAGAAGTTTCAAAACGAAAGAATGAGTTACTTGTTGAAGAAATCAATCAGAATTTCGGTATTGTACGTTGGAAGTTGTTCGATTTCCAGAAGAACGGAGAATATAAGGAAGTTTGTATTCCTACGGTGCTTGATGAAGAAACCGGCATTTATAAGGTATTCGGGGAAACAACAAACACTGGCAGGGAAATTGAAGCGAAGATTGATATTTGCAACAGTTTTCAGAAGTTCTTTAATATGTATGTTCCGATTTTCCTTGATGGTGCAGAAAGTATCAATGACGAATATGTACCGGCTGTTGATACGCAGTTAATTCTTCTGACAGTATCAGAGGATAAACAGTTGAAAGTGGAGGGTGTGTAAATGAAAGAAGAATTATTGAAAATAGCATCGGAAAGTTTATCTTCGGATGAAGTAAGTGAAATTGTCAAAGAAAAATTTATGAATGCATTGGTGGGAGCAATCGAAGATGCTTTTCGTTGGGGAGATGCAAAGCATGCCATTGAGGAAAAGGTAAAAGAAGTCATGGTTCCATACATTGAGAGTTATGATTTTTCAGAGTATCTTCCCAAACTTGATTCTGTTTTAACAGAGATTGTTAATTCGGATTTCTGTATTGGAAATAAAAAGATTCTGGAGAATTTTAAAGACCTTATGGTGGAGCCGGAGCAGAAAGAAATCAAACTTACGGATTTGTTCAAGGCATGGATTAAACAATGCGAAAGGGATATTGACACAGAAGATTTAGACATTGATTACGATGATGGCGTTTCTTATCAATCCGTGGAATGTGAAATGCGGTTTGAGCTGGAAGATAAGCCATCATGGAGCAGTGTGCAAAGAGCAGTTATCACATTTGAAAATGAGCATGATGAAAAACTGAATGTTGAAATTCCTGTGTCAAAGCGGATATGGGGCAACGGAAAAGAAGAACCATATACACTTTCTTCCTATAAGGATTTGACGATTTCGTCACTTAGAAACTTGAGTGAATTTGAGGTGCTACTCTTGAGATTATCCAGAGCTGGAACGGCTATCGTTATTGATAAGGAATATGATGACAGTTATATTCAACCGGAAAAAGAACCGGAAGCGGATTTTCACTAAGAAAGCGGGGATATTGAATGTCGAGAATAGGAATCGGAAACAACATCACACAGCCGGATGCACGGTGTATGTCGTGCAAGCGTTGGAAGAGTGCAAGTAAAGGGTTCTGGGGAAGAGCCGGACATTGTTCTCTTCCGTATTGCGAGAAAGACGCGAGGAATAAAGGAAAGAGAGGGTTTAGAAGATGAAACAGCAGATTACCGAGGAAATGAAAATCCAGAATGAATGGTACAAAGAAGCGAAAAAACAGACTGTGGAAACACTTCCGGAATTTGTAAGGCATTTAACAGAAGACTATTCGCATGATTATGGAACTATTTGCCACGCAGTTGCGGCAGCAGGAATAGCAGCCATGTACGCGGTTGACAATTCTCCGACAGGTGGAATTACCGGATTTCAAGCCGGATGTATTATGTGGCAGGTTATTAGAGAATGGAATTTTCAGAACAATAAGACAGGGTTGAAAATTCTTGATTATGACAATCTTCTTTATCCGCAGTATAAAGCTTCTTTTGTATCTATAAGTAGTAAAATTTGGGAATCTGTCAAGAAAGAAGCTCAAAACAAAATTAACCAGAATAACGATAAAGTGGAAAAATGGAAGGTTGCTCATGATAAATGGGCTATTGATATGGAGAAGTTTAAAGTAGACGTTGTGGAATGGCAGAAACAGCATCCGGAATATCCAACATATGAGGACAATCCAAAATTCTATGAGCATCTTTGCTTTGGAACCGAGAAAGAATGGGATGAAGAAACCAAGAAACAGGAGAGCGGATTTATGTTTGCTCCAACGGAACCATGCAATCCAAGTGCTAATCCAAATGTTATTGCACATTGGAAATCTATTGTTAATGGAAATGTTCCATTTGGTTTGAAAATTGAGGAGGAATGATAAATGCAGTATATCAAAGCGAAATTTCCAAACAGCACAAGAAGCTACGTGTATCGCACCAAGGATTCCGTGAAAGCTGGCGACACGGTTGTAAATGCCAAGGGTGCAAAGCTGACCGTTACGGATGAATCAGTGGATATGAAGTGGGTGGATACCTACGGCGCTGATAAGGTGGCGGTTGTGAAGAAGTGTGAAGAAAGCGAGGAATGTGCATGAAGCTGATTAGTAATGCAAAGTTTGGGGAACCGGTGGAAAGTGGAACGGTTTTCAGAACTCAAAGCCACGGAATCGACATTTGCATACATAAAATTTGCGGTTGCGGAAATGTGTTGTATCTTAATTGCAGCGAATTGGGAATTGATAACCTACGGCTTAAAAGCGAAAATCTTTTCCGTGGTATGGATGAAGCAAAGGAAATTCTTAAGCAGCAATTAGAACTGTTAAATGAGCGGTTCAATAATTTTTATGAAGATAACGATGTTAAGATTTTAAGATATTAAGAAAGTGAGGAATAGATATGATTAAATCAGATTTTGGAACAATAGAAGTAGACGGAAGAGAGCCGGTTATCATGGCTGAATTTGAAACTCTTTTAGTTGCATTAAGGGGAGTTCTTGGAGATAAGAAATACAACTTTGTTTTGCAGGAAGCAAGTAATAAAGAACTGACCAAGGAGGGTAAGGAAACATTAAGAAAAGGCGAAACAGAACGCTTAGTAGAAGCTCTCAAAACTTTTTTTAGTGAAATGGAGGATAATTAATTATGGCAGAGAATACGGCAGTATCTACGCAGGGAAAACAGGAAATGAATACACAACTTTCCTATTATACGAACCAGTACATAGGACTTATGGAGCGTGACTTTGCAGAGCATGGACTTGTGCTTAATGATTATTCCAAGCAGTGTGTCATGGCATCCATGAGTGCTATTTACAACCTTGTTACATCTAGCAAAGCCGCCATGAGTAACTTGAATGGATCTAATTTGAGACAGATTATTGGACAGGTATCAAGCCTTCAACTTAATGCAAATGCAGTGCCGAGAGAGTGCTACTTCCAGTTGAGAAGCAAACAAGATGCAAATGGAAATTGGTACAAGGAAGTAGAAATGGGAATCGAAGGGGACGGAAACGATGCACTCCTTCGAAACTTTGGGGTTGATGTTAAAAAGGTATATCCAGTATGGCTTGTGAAAGAAGGTGATGATTTTACATATCCAAAGCATAAAGGAATTGAAGTTACACCGCCGGAATGGGAAGAAAAAGGACTTTCACAGAAAGTTATCCGTGTTGTTTACCCGGTGGAAATGAAAGATGGGAAAGTTGAATATATGATAGCAGAGCGTGAAAGCGTAAAAGGAAACCTTTTTGCTCATGTTCGCAATAATCTTCTGAATGAGACTTTCGGACTTGTAAAAGGCGGTAAAAAGACACGCTATGATGCAACGGAAACAGAAAAGAAAGCTATCGCAGAAAAGAAAAATGAAATTCTGAAAGAGCTTTTGGCTTGCAAGACCGTTGAAGATATGCTTGCTTGTGAAGTTGCAAGACCATATATGAGTGCCGCATGGCTTGATACATCAGAATCCATGATTGTTCGTAAGATGCGTAACAATGCAATCAAAAAGCATCCAAAAGACCTTAATGCTATTGCAAAACAGTCTCTTATGCAGATGGATGAAACTTATCAGCAGACGCAGGAAGAAATTGCGGGAAATGCCAATTCAGAGCCGTTTGTTGTAGCCGAATCGGAAGTAACCGAAAGTGCAGCAGTCGAGCCGGAGAAAGTCGTTGAGAATAACGAGAACGTGCCGGAGTTTATGAAAGATTAGGGAGGATATGAAGAATGATTTTTGTAAAATTAGCAGTTCTGTTGTGGGTAGCATTTTTGATTGTGAGATTTATTGTAAGTGCAAATGTTACATCGAAAGAAAGGATTGCGGTTGCATTTGGAGGAAAATTTAAAATGACATTTGGAAGATGGGTGCTTGTCATTGTATTTATGCTTGCCATCACCGATTCATTCGCGGCGTTGGTATGGTTTCTGTTTTTCAGATAGGAGGTTGCAATGAGAGTAATTTCACAGAATGGAAGAATTGATATTCCATATGAGCAAGTAGTTATTCAGAGGTTTAATGGAGAAATCTATTTTTTGAACAAGAACCTTACAGGGATAGATGATCTTGTCAGTGATATTGTTATTGCTAAATACTCCACGGAAGAAAAGGCAAAGAAAGCCATGGAAGAATTGCGATATGCCTATATGTGTCACACCCTTGTAAAGATGGGGCAGATGCCACCGGATGGAATTGGCGAAAAACTCACTATAGGTTTGGGCGGAGTGTTCCAGTTTCCGGCAGAGGAAGAATTGGAGTAGCCTATGAAATACTATTGGGTTCGCATCTATGATTACAAGGTAGACGATGAACTGAAAGAGTTTACAGATGATAACGTGTGGGATGCTCAAAAAGGCACTCTTCTTGATGAATATTACAGTTCCAAAGATAACACTTGAGGACTTGGCAAAGGAATATTCAAAGATAGTTTCGGGGCAGTTAAGTATTGAAACGGATGAAAGTGAGGTGGTTTAAATGCTTATGCGATGTTGCGGTTCATCATCGGCAGGCAACAGTTACGCTTTAATCAGCAATAGTGGCGAGATTCTTGCTATTGAAGCAGGATGCAGATTTCTTGATTTTAAGAAAATGATTGATTGGCGTATTTCTGATGTCGCAGGATGCATCGTCTCACATGAGCATGGTTAGGAGACCATGCGCGATACATAAAAGATTTTATGAAATCCGGCATTCCGGTTTACACGGCATTTGAAACACAGACCGCGCTTGAAACCATAACCGGAGAACGTACAATAGCCATTCCACCACGCATAACACGGCAAATCGGCAGTTTTACAGTAACACCATTCAATGTACCGCATGACACGGAAATCGAGTGCTACGGCTATTTAATCGAGTATGAGGAAATGGGCAAGCTGTTATTCTTGACCGACTTGGAATATTGCAAGTATGATTTTTCCGGTACGAAAGTTGAGCAGATTATGGTTGAAGCCAACTATAGCATGGACTTGGTAGACCGGAATGAGCCAAATTATGAACACCGTTTGAGAGGTCATATGAGCCTTGATACGGCACTTAAATTTATTCAGAAGAACGACAATCCAGCTTTACGGAATGTCGTATTAATACACTTATCGGAAACAAGCGGAAATCCCGCGTTATTCCTACAACGAACGAAAGAAACAATTGAATATGGAGCAAATGTTTATGTTGCAGAAAAAGGACTAGAGGTTGATATGAACCTTTGTCCGTTCTGAAAGGAGAAAAGATGAAATTATACATTTACAGATTTTGGGGCGATGAATTTTCTTGTAGCGAAGTAGACGTAGAAGAAAAGCCAAAAACGTATATCATCACCAAAGAATGCGAATTTGGATATAAAGGACAGAGAATCCGCAAGGACGAAATTGGTGCGTTAAGCGGTTACAACAGGGATACGGTCATTCTGACGGAGAAAGACAAGAAAAAAGCTGTTGAAATGCTTATTAACAGGCAGGGCACTATTGTTGAGAGTTGCCGAGTGCGTCTTGAATATGAAGAGAAAAAACTTGAGACCATCAAAGCGGAACTTGAAAAAGAATAATTAGGTTGAAACACCTTGGCGAAAGCCTAAAAGAAACTATCTTGTTTGGCGAATAGTTATCACAAGCTTATTGAAAGCCATGTTTTGGCGGTGCGTTTACCGCGCCGCCCTTACAAAAGATTGGAGGTAAAAATTGAAATTATGTGAATACTGTATGGCTGAATTTGAGCCGAAGCGACCAGATCAAAAATACTGCAGACCCAAATGTGCAAAAAGATACGCACAGTTTAAGAATTTTAAAAAGGCTGGAAGAATTGTGTATACAAGAATATGCCAGAAATGTGGCAGGCTGTTTATGACGATAGATGAACGAAAATTTGATTGCCAAGACTGCATCGGCAATGAAGTTAAAGAACGATTGAAAAAGCCAAAGAAAAAGGACGATGCAATCAAGGCTGTTAATCATATGGCGCGCGCTTCTGGTATGAGCTACGGAAAGTTTGTGGCTCAAATGAGCATGAAGCCATTGGAGAGGAAGTGATTGGGGTGGATTATAAGAAATTTAGACAGGCAAAAGCCATCGAAGCCAAAAATAAACAGAAGTGGCTTGCGTTGAATCCGAAACTGAATGATGAAAGCGGAATATACTTCTTACTTCGTGAGGATGAAAATGGTTTCCGGTATGCGTATATCGGGCAGGCACTGCATATAATCAGCAGATTGTGTAGCCACCTTACAGGCTATGAACAACACATAGACCTTAGTTTGCGGAAGCATAAGTTGTACAACGAGAGCGACAATCCTTATGGTTGGCGAGTTGAATTTCTGAATTTCTCAGAGAGCCAGCTTGATAAAAAGGAGAAATATTACATCAAGTTATATGCAGATAAAGGCTATCAATTGCGTAATGTCAGTTTGGGCGGTCAAGGAGAAAATCGCGCAAGTGGTTCAATCGGAGAAAGAAAAGTGGTCAAAGGTTATATGCGGGGCGTACAACAAGGCAAAAAGACTCTTGCCAAGGAATTATCGCATATCGCTGAAAAGCACCTTGAAATCCGCTTGAAGCCGGAGAAACAGGGTAACAAAGTTTCTGAAAAACAGTATGAGAAGTTTATGGCTTTGATTTCTGAAAATACATATGAGGAGAGTGATTAAATGGCAGAAGTCAAGTGGATTAAAATCACAACAGATGTTTTTGATGATGAAAAGATTCTGCTGATTGAGAGTATGCCGAGTGCGGATAGCATCATTACGATTTGGTTCAAACTTCTTATTCTTGCCGGAAAACAGAATAACAACGGTGTGTTTATGATGAGCAACAAGTTACCGTTCACGGATGAAATGCTTGCCACCATTTTCCGCAGAGATTTGAACACGGTAAGGCTTGCACTTAAGACCTTTGAAGAATTTGGGATGATTGAGGTCGTTGACAATGTGATAACGATTCCGAATTGGAATAAGCATCAAACGCTTGACGCTTATGAGAAGAAAAAGGAACGTGACAGGCTTTATCAGCAGAACCGGAGAAAGAAGCAGAAGAACCTAATTGAGCAAAAATCGCCCGATAAATCGTCTGACGTCGCTGTTTCAGATAAAGACTGTCTCTTATACACATCTCCGAGCCCACGAGACTAGGCATGATCTCG
>ENA-OZUC01000048-OZUC01000048.1-human-gut-metagenome-genome-assembly--contig:-NODE-48-length-21154-cov-4.586331_pt1 | contig 21154 bp, 10 predicted proteins | sample MGYA00243433_ERZ654021 | MGnify/ENA primary metagenome ERZ654021 (study PRJEB26926, sample SAMN06164715) | human gut metagenome | biome: ENVO:00009003; feature: ENVO:2100002; material: ENVO:00002003...
ACGAGATCATGCCTAGTCTCGTGGGCTCGGAGATGTGTATAAGAGACAGCGGTAGTTGACTTCATTGTTCGCAACCAGCCGGATTATCAAAAAAAGCATGTCATTCATCAGCGTGCTAACCTTGCTAACTCTTATCTGAAGTTCACGAAAGAGAAAAAAGGTTGCGTTGCCTTTCTCGGCGGTTCCATTACTGAAATGCGCGGTTGGCGGAATATGATACAGGAAGATTTGAAACAACGTTTCCCCGATACGGAATTTACTTTTATTGATGCCGGAATACCTTCTACCGGAAGTACGCCTCATGCTTTCCGTTTTGAAAACGATGTACTGCAAAAAGGTGTACCTGACTTGCTGTTTGTGGAAGCGGCAGTGAACGATGATACCAATAAGTTCAACTATATTCAGCAAGTACGCGGTATGGAAGGTATTGTCCGCCATGCACGCACTTTCAGTCCCGCGATGGATATAGTCATGCTTCATTTCATTTATGATCCGTTCATTCCTTTACTTGACAAAGGCATGCAACCCCAGGTAATTATGAGCCACGAGAGCGTAGCTAATCATTATAATGTTTCGTCCATCAATCTGGCGGAGGAAGTGGCATACCGTATGCGTGACGGTGAGTTCGACTGGAAGCAGTTTGGCGGTACGCATCCTGCCTGGGACGGGCATAAATATTATGCTGCCACTATCAATCATCTCTTTGACCTTGAATGGGGTGGGGATGTGGCAAAGAAAACAGTCCAACCGCATGAAGTGCCGGAGCAACCAATAGATGCTTATTCCTATGATAAAGGTGTGTTTATCGACATTCGCTCGGCTAAACAACTGAATGGTTGGAAAGTAGTGGAAGATTGGATGCCTACTGTGAAGGGGAATACCCGTAAAGGTTTTGTGCACGTTCCTATGTTGGTGGCCGATCGTGCCAGTGCCAGCCTTTCTTTCTCTTTCGAAGGTCGTGCGGTGGGGATCTTCTGTGCAGCCGGTCCGCAAGCTTGCGTATTGGAATATAGTATAGACGGTGCTCCTTTCAAGAAGCTGGATACGTTTACTGATTGGAGTCGGAACCTGTACATTCCGTGGGTGTACATGCTTGAAACAGAGCTTCCTTCAGCCTGTCATACATTGCGTTTGCGTGTGGCAAAAGGGGATAAAACAGGGTGTCAGATACGTAATTTTGTTGTAAATCAATAGGTCATTATCCCCTTACAGAAAATAACTTAAAAAAACAAAGATATGAAATTGAAAAATATTTCAGTTTGTTTATTCGCAGGATGGATACTGATGGCATGCTCCGGAAATGGGTATGAGAAGACGGGTAATGGCATTATTGTAAATGTAGAACAACAGCAACCAACGGATGTGCGAAAGGTGAAGGTTGAAGTTGTGGGAGAGAAGCTGATTCATGTGTCGGCCACTCCCGAAAAGAGCTTTTCAAAGGCAGAAAGTCTGATTATTGTGCCCAAAAAAGATAAGATGGACTTCAGCGTGGAAGAAAGTGAAGATGCCGTTTCAGTAAAAACCTCACAGGTGTGCGCCATTGTATCCAAAGTTACGGGTGAAGTATGCTTTACCGATGTTTCCGGCAATTTGATTCTGGTGGAAGAAGAGAAGGGACGGAGTTTCCGACCTATTGAAGTGCAGGGGACAAAGGCATATACGGTGCGCCAGGTGTTCCGGTCGTCCGATGATGAGGCGTTCTACGGACTGGGACAGCATCAGGCTGATGAATTTAATTATAAAGGAAAGAACGAGGAACTTTTTCAGTACAATACAAAAGTTTCTGTGCCTTTCATTGTTTCCAATAAAAACTATGGCATCTTGTGGGATAGTTATTCGCTTTGCCGTTTTGGTGATCCGCGTGATTATTCACAGTTGAGTACGATCTTCAAGCTCTATGACAAGCAGGGGAAGGAAGGTGCTTTGACAGGAACGTACGTGCCTGCCCGGCAATCAAAGGCAGAAACACTGGTGCGGAGGGAAGATTCTATCTATTTTGAGCATTTGAAGTCGGAGGATTTGTCTAAGGTGGTGAATCTTCCCGAAGAATTTCCCTTTATGGGATCACAGGTGACTTACGAAGGAGAAATAGAGCCGATGGAGAGTGGAGAATTCCGTTTCATCCTTTATTATGCAGGATACATGAAGGTATATATTGACGGTGAACTGGTGGTTCCCGAACGTTGGCGTACGGCTTGGAACCCTAATAGTTATAAGTTTGCCGTAGATTTGAAGGCTGGTAAACGCGTTCCATTGAAAATTGAATGGACTCCTGACGGATATGTATCCTATTGTGGTTTGCGTGCATTGTCTCCTGTATCTGTTGAAGAACAGAACAAACAGTCGTGGTGGGGAGAAATGCAGAATGAGATCAATTATTATTTTGTTTATGGTGAGGATATGGACGAGGTTATCAGTGGATACCGCACCTTGACCGGGAAATCGCAGATCATGCCGAAGTGGGCGATGGGATACTGGCAGAGCCGTGAACGTTATAAGACGCAGGAAGAAATACTGGATGTTTTGAGGGAATTCCGCAAACGTCAGATTCCTATTGATAATATTGTGCTCGACTGGAGCTACTGGCCGGAAAATGCCTGGGGTAGCCATGAGTTTGACAAAGCTCGTTTCCCTGATCCGAAAGGGATGGTAGATTCCATTCATGCCATGAATGCTAAGATGATGATTTCCGTTTGGCCGAAGTTCTATAGGACTACGGAACATTATAAAGAGTTTAATGAAAAGGGGTGGATGTATCAGCAGGCCGTTAAAGACAGTATCCGCGACTGGATTGGCCCCGGATACATAGGCTCTTTCTATGATGCTTATGCTGAAGGTGCACGGAAGTTGTTCTGGAAACAGATGGAAGATCACCTTTACCCGCTCGGAATCGATGCCTGGTGGATGGATGCCAGTGAACCGAATGTGCGCGACTGTACGGATTTGGCTTATCGAAAAGCCTTGTGCGGTCCGACTGCTCTCGGTCCGTCCGACCAATATTTCAATGCGTATGCGCTGATGAATGCTGAGGCTATTTATGACGGACAACGTGCCGCAGACAATGATAAGCGTGTATTCTTGCTGACCCGTTCGGGATTTGCCGGATTGCAACGCTACTCTACCGCGACGTGGAGTGGAGATATTGCTACCCGTTGGGAAGATATGAAGGCACAGATTTCTGCCGGACTGAACTTTGCAGTAAGCGGTATTCCTTACTGGACAATGGATATTGGTGGATTTTGCGTAGAAAAACGCTATGAAGACGGACAAAAGGAGTTCAACAAGACCGGAAAAGAGAATGCGGACTATAAGGAATGGCGTGAGTTGAATACGCGTTGGTATCAGTTTGGCGCATTCTGCCCGTTGTTCCGTGCGCACGGACAGTATCCGTTTCGTGAGGTGTGGCATATAGCTCCCGAAGACCATCCGGCCTATAATTCTATAATGTATTATACGAAGTTGCGCTATACGATGATGCCTTATATCTATTCATTGGCGGGAATGACTTATTTTGATGACTATACGATTATGCGTCCGCTGGTAATGGATTTCACGGCAGACACAAAGGTGAACAATATCAGTGACCAGTTTATGTTCGGTCCAGCGTTGATGGCAGCTCCGGTGTATGAGTATGGTGCACGCAATCGGGAAGTCTATTTCCCGGCAACTTGCGGTTGGTATGATTTCTATACTGGTAAGTACATCTCCGGTGGCGGGCGGCTGAAAGTGGATGCTCCTTATGAACGTATGCCCCTCTATGTGCGCGAAGGGGCTATTGTACCTTACGGACCGGAAATGCAGTATAGTGATGAGAAACCTGCGGAGGAAATTACGCTATATGTATATGCGGGTAAAGATGGTGAGTTCACTTTGTATGAGGACGAAGGTGTGAATTACAATTATGAAAAAGGACAGTATGCCATCATCCCATTTATTTACAATGATGCAGAGGGCACTCTGACTATCGGTGACCGTGCAGGAGAGTTTCCCGGTATGTTGAAAGAACGTACATTCAACGTTGTAAGGGTAAGTAAGGATAAACCACAACCTTTTGACGCGAAGGCTAAGGGGGTGACAGTGAAGTATGACGGGAAGCAGCAGAGTGTATCAATATCATGAAACAACTGATGTTTCTGCCGTGGAAAAGCGTTTAGCGGTCGATTAATATTTTTCTTAGGCTCTTTTATTGTTTTCATTGCCTGATATTAGTACATTTGCATGCGAATGCTTATTCTTTCCACCACGGGGATTCTTTCTTTCCACCATGGAGGAAAGAAAGAATCCCCGTGGTGGAAAGAAACTTTCTCCATGATGGAAAGAATAAGTGTTCACTGCGATTTTCTTTAGCCACCGTAGGGAAAAGAGTTAAAAATAGCGGTGTGATAATTTAATTCCGGCACTTCATGTTTTTTATGTGGGGTACCCATAAAAAATATACAGATGAGTGCATATTATGACCTCCTTGAGAAGCCTGACATTCGCCAAACCGGTGAGCAGCAACCCCTTTATGCCCGTTTTATACCTAAAGGAACTATTGAACGGAAAGAATTTCTAAATCGTGTCCACCTTTTTACCGGCATCAGTCGCAGCCTGTTGGAGGGTGCGATGGCGTCCTTTATGGACGAGTTGCGCGACTGCCTTGCTGATGGCTGGACAGTGGAATTTGGCGAACTTGGCTATTTCACCCCTTCGCTGAATTGCCGGCGCGAAGTGATGGAAAAGAAAGAACTGCGTGCTGCTTCGGTGACGCTTCGCGGCTTGAATTTTCGTCTAGGCAAGGAATTCTATAAAGAATTGAATAAAAAGATACGGTTGGAACGCCATCCGCAGTCGTCGTCCAAGTCCGAGTCTTTTACGCCGCTTCTGTCCGTAGAGCAACGTTTCCGGTTACTTGATGAATACTTGCAGCAGGAACAGCCTTGCATCAACCGTGCACAATATGCCCGTCTGACAGGACGCAGTGTGAAACAGGCGGTTACGGATTTGAACTTGTTTATTGAGGATGGATTACTGATAAGATGTGGAGCGGGGAGGAATGTGGTGTATATGAAGGGGATGCAGAAATAAAGTTCCGGTACTCTTTATATTAAAAAGCGGAGTCTTTTTTCCGAGTAGAAACATAGAATGCTCACTTTCTTTTTATTGACTTTGATACTCTGTTGGCGTCATACCGAATTCTTCCTTGAAGCATTTAGTAAAATATTTGGGCGATGAGAAACCGGTGGCATAAGCCACTTCGGAGATGCTTATTGTTTTCTTCTTCAATAAGGCACAGGCGTATTTTAACTTGATATTTCGTATAAATTCCAAAGGAGTGCACCCGCTGATTACCTTGCATTTCCGGCTTAAGGTAGAGCGGGAGATGTGAAGCTCGTTTGCCATTTGTACTGTGTCAAATTCGGATTCCTGAATGTGCCGTTCCACACATTGCATGGCATTGTTCAAAAATTCTTCGTCGCTGGTTTGATAATTTAAATTGGAAATGTTTATCTCCATTTTTGAACGGAAACTTTGCCGGGATTGTTCACGTGATTGCAGTAGGTTATCTATTCGTGCCTGTAATATTTTCATTTCAAAAGGTTTGGCAATATAGCTTTCTGCTCCGGCTTTGTAACATTCTATTTGGTCGTCCACTGCATTTTTGGCTGTGAGCATGATGATGGGGATATGGTTTGTTTGTATGTCTCCTTTTATTTGCCGGCAAAATTCCAAACCGTTCATCTGAGGCATCATGATATCGCAGATAATGATGTCTACCGGAGTGCTCTTAAGCAATTCAAGTCCTTGCAAAGCGTTCTCTGCAATGAAGATTTGATATTTCTTGCTGAGGATATGCTGTATGAGTTCCCGCAAGTCTTTGTTATCGTCTATGAATAAAATACAAGGTTTTTCATCAGGAATGAATGTATCTGTTTCTTCTTCTTGAACTGTAAGGAGAGAAGACTCTGCTATTTCCCGTTCGCTGTATACTTCTCTGTCTATCGGTATTTCTACGGTAAAAACCGAACCTTTGCCCGGTTTACTGCTGACTTCGATAGTTCCGTGGTGCAGGGTTACCAGTTCTTTGGTCAACGACAGGCCGATTCCGTTTGACTGGCATCCCGGGTGATTCTTATTGTTATAAAACTTGGTGAAGATATGTTTTATATCCTTTTCAGCTATTCCTATGCCCTCATCTTCTACGTTAAGTACCAGGAATCTGCATCCCTCCTTATATATGGCAGACAGGCTTACGTTTATTTTTTTATGCTCCGGCGTATATTTGATGGCGTTGGAAAGCAGGTTGAACAATATCTTGTCAAACTTGTCGATATCCATATATCCCCAAATGCCATCGTCTATCCGGGTGGACAGGGAGATGCTTTTCTGGTGGGCTAACGACTGAAAATTAGACGCCACGATGCCCGAAACAAAAGAAGACAGATTGCTTTTGCTTGCACTTATTTCCATTTTTCTGCTTTCCACTTTCCGGAAGTCCAGGATCTGTTGCAGTAGCCGTTTCAGTCGGTTGGCATTGGAACGCAGTATTTCCACCTGTCTTTCCGAGCTTTCTTTATTTTCTTCCAGATCATCGGCTACACAAGAAATGATGGTAAGCGGGGTGAGGAGTTCATGGGAGATGTTGGTGAAATAATTCAGTTTGATTTGGGTGAGTTCTTCCTGGAGCTTCAACTTGTTTTTCTTCTCCATGCGCTTGGTGTAGGCATAAAACAGCAGGCAGGTGATACACACGATGAAAAGAGTGTAGAATGAATAGGCATACCAGGTTTCATACCAGGCGGGAAGGCGCCGGATAAGCAACTGTTGTTCCTCCTCCATCCAGTTGCCGTACGGGTCGGTGGCTTTCAGGCGGAAAGTATATTCTCCTTTGCCGAGGTAGTTGTAGAATGCGGAGTGTTTCCCGTTGTCTATGTAGGTCCATTTTTTATCTGCGCCTTCCAGTTGATAGGCATACTTGATTCTTCGTCCGGAGGTATATGAAAGGGCTGAAAATAGGATTTCAATATTCCGTGCTTTTGGTGAAAGTGTTATTTTGTGCACGGAATTGCCTGTTTCCGAACCGGCAGGTGAAAATAAAACAGAGCGGTTATCGGACTTTACGTCAGTGATAAGTACCTGTCCGGTACGTTTATTGTTTGTATTTTGCCTGTCCGGTAATATTTTGATGAAACCGTTATGTCCTCCGGCGTACAGGCAACCTTCCTCATCGACGAAAGCTGCGCTATGTCGGAAGGAGGAGACGAAGATATTGGGGTCATCGACAAAATAAGCAGTATTTTCTTTGGTTGCCGGATGGTGGCGGATTATGTATTTGTCACATACTATCCATATCTTATCTTTATATAGTAGAATTTCCAGAATGTTGTCGCCTGTCAGTCCGCAGGATTCGGTTTCGTCCGTTATTTTTTCTTCGCTTGAATTAAACCGGAGTAGCCGTCCTAATGAAGTGGAAAACCAGACGTCACGAGCATTGGCACAGATATTCACTATCGGGGCGTCGGATAACGGCATTGATTCTTTGGGGTAATGTTTCAGTAGTATAGGCTTGTTCTCATAAGCCATTTGGTAAATGGCATCCCGGGAGGCGATCCACACATTTCCTTTACTGTCTTTGGACATATCGGATATGTGAGAGATATCAAAAGACAGTTCCGCAATCTTTTTTGAACCGGCTTGTTTGAAGAACAACCGCGAGGTGGTTCCAATCCAGATGTTGCCATGATCATCTTCTACCAGTTGGGTTATACTGCCCGGATCGGCAACGACTTCCTTTAGGTCATATTCTTCTAAAATGGAGATGTGCATTTGTTCTTTTGTCGCTTTCCATATATGGGAAGAAAAATCATTGCGTCCGCCCAGCCATACAACATCTTCTTTCTGCGACGGTACGATAGAGGTCACGACTAATGAATATAAAGCATCCGCATTGTTTCCATAAGTAATCTTTCCTGTCTGTTCATCGAAAAGGCAGAGACCGTAACGTGACTGGTCGAACCAAATGGTACCTTTTGAGTCTTTGTTGAAGTATAAGACATTGGCATCTACGCCTAGCCTCTTTTTGATATTTTCCATCGTATGGTTGATTATTTCAGCTTTCTCAAAGGTTATTGTGTAGCCTTGATCGTAAGCTCCTAACCATAAATTGCCGGATTGGTCTTTGATGATCCGGCTGTATGTTTTGTATTGGTCTATGGGGTTATTGATGTCCTTTATAGCATTGATATCCACTTCTTCCAGTTCATTCTGTTCGTTTATGCGGAAAACATAGAGCCTGAAATGGGATAATGCCCATAGATAGCCGTACATGTCGTCTTGTACAATGTCGAAGAACACCTGTTCTGGTGAATGACGGATGGGGTTGACGATAGACTGACGTTGCAACATCTTCTTTCTGTCAGGGGAGGACGGGTCGAAACGCCAGATTCCTTGTCCCCAGGTTGCAATCCAATATTGTCCCTGATGGTCTTGTATCATCCGGTAGGGATTGCTGTTGTCCATGTGGGCATATTGCATAAAGGAATCGTCCCGGTCATTGTATTTCAATATATCCCCGTTCCAGGTCAGAAACCATAGGTCGCCGTTTCTATCTTCGAAGAATGTATTCGGATCGTTTGCTAATGTATATTCTTTTAATACACCGAGGCGGGCGTTGCATCTGAACAGTTTTTTGCCGGCTGCTACCCAAATGTTACCTTTTTGGTCGCAGATGAGATCTCTTATTTCTCTTGTCTGTAGGGCAGAGTCGGGAAATGAGGTGATTTGATAAGTACTTTTGTCCACTAAGTTGATGCCTTGCACTGTTCCTACCCATAAGTAATTATCGTCTTCGGCGAAACACCGGATATCGTTGTGGGTAAGTTTATGAGGATTTTTATAGTTGTTTATGAAAGGCTGGATATCATAGCCGTCATAACGTTCCAGCCCGTATGCGGTTCCCAGCCAGAAGAAGCCTTGTCGGTCTTGATACAGATTGAAAATGGAGTTGACAGGCAGTTTGTCTAAAAAAGGCATGGGATTGACGATCATTTGTTGTGCATGGAGAGGGACGCCGGACAGTAAACAGAACAGGCAGCAAATGAGAAATTTAGGAATATGAGTTTTCATCGTAGTCAAGATTAACATTTCATTTAAAGGGGATGTGCAAATATAGGGAGATTTGAGTAAACAGGTAAATAATATAGGGAAGCTTTTTTGCTCAATCTAGGTATAAAAATTACTCAGAGCAAATTTTATCCCTTCTCTGGGTATATTTGGGGCGTGATTCCATTTCATTCTCCACATCTTTGCCACATCCTTTTGGGAAAAGGCTGATTGTGGAAGAGACGGGAAAAAAAGTATGGGGATGGTCATTTATAAGATTATTTAGGGGAATGGGATTTGTTTTCGGAATGACAGAATAACTATTTTTTATTAATAATTTAATGATATGGAAAAACACAGATTTTTGATGTGGTTTGCTCTCCTGTTTATAGGAGTTGTAAGCGGGTATGCCCAACAGCTTGCCATTACGGGCAGAGTGTTGGATAGTAAAAAGGAACCGTTGATTGGAGTTACAATCTTGCTGAAGGGAAGTGCTAATGGAACGGTGACGGATATTGACGGTAACTTCTCGATTAAAGCGTTGAAAGGAGAGACATTGGTTGTCTCTTATATAGGTTATAAGACGCAGGAGATTCTTCTATCCTCGGACAAAACAACGATGACTGTTGAATTACTGGAAGACTCTGAGATGCTAGATGAGGTTGTAGTGATAGGATATGGCACGATGCGTAAGAAAGACCTTACGGGTTCAGTAACTCAAGTTCGTCCGGATGCATTGGCAAATGAGGCTCCCAAAACTGTGCAGGACGTACTGCGTGGAACTGCCGGTTTGAATGTAGGCTTCGATAAATCAGCCAAAGGAGGTGGATCCATGAGTATACGCGGCCAACGTTCCGTATATTCTGACGGAGGTCATAATGATCCGCTCATCATTCTGGATGGTATGATGTTTTATGGAGAACTTTCTGAAATCAACCCCAATGATATAGCGCAGATAGATGTGCTGAAAGATGCTTCATCGGCTGCCGTGTATGGTGCGAAGGCGGCCAATGGTGTTGTTATTGTGACGACCAAGAAAGGGAAGTCAGAGAAGCCTGTGATCAGTTTCAGTGCTAACGTAGGGTGGGCTACCCGCGCGGATGGCCGGAAGGTATACGATGCGGATGGGTATCTGAACTATCGCAGGGATTTTTATACGACAGATACGTATGGGGTAAATCCATCTACCGGAAAATATGAGGCTTATCAGACAGGAGGCCGGCCTGCGGGATATTTTGACCGTCCGACAGATGCTAACTTGGGAAAGTATAGACTTACTATGGATGCATGGAGAAACCAGACAACTCAGGATGCCGGTATGAGCAGTGATGAAATCTGGGCAAGACGTATTGGACTTAATGCGAGTGAAGTGACGCTTGCCAACTTCCTCTCCGGAAAAACCTTTGACTGGTATGACCATTCTTTCCAAACGGGATTGAACCAGGACTATAATGTCAGCATCAGCGGAATGACTGAAAGAGTGAACTATTACCTCTCATTGGGATACCTCTCCAACGAAGGCATAGTACGTGGAAACGAGTATAACGCTATTCGTGCCAACATGAAGTTGGATGCCAAAGTGACGGACTGGTTCAGTGTGGGAGCTAACGTCAATTTCCAGAACCGTTCGGACGGTGACATTGCCGTAGACTGGTACAGGCAGATAACAAGTAACAGCCCTTTTACCTCTCCTTATAACGAAGCTGGGGAGCTTGTGGCGCATCCTCAAGGAGAGAATGCCTATTGGAAAGGATATAATTTTGATTTTGACCGTCAGTATCTTGATTTGGAAAAGGGATTTACCGTACTGAACACCATTCTGACAGCCAAGTTGACGTTGCCTTTCGGCATCACTTATTCATTTAATGCGGCACCGCGTCTGCAATATTTCTATGACCGTTACTACAGGTCATCGGAACATCCTGACTGGCAGGCCGAAACAGAAGACCGCGTGAACCGTGAACAAAGCAAGCGCTTTGACTGGTCACTGAATAACACTATCACATGGGATTATACTTTTGCTAAGAAGCATCATACCATTCTGACTTTGGTGCAGGAAGCCGAAGAGCGTCAGTCGTGGGCGGATCGTATTCAAGCACGCAATATCCTGCCCTCTGAAGCATTGGGTTTTCACGGTACAGCCAATGGGGACAAGAATTTGAGTGAATTCCGTTCTACCGATAATCGTGAGACGGCTTGCGGCTATCTGGCACGCCTGTTCTATTCGTATGATGATAAGTATATGGGTACATTCTCTTTCCGTCGTGACGGATATTCCGCTTTTGGTACGACCAATCCGTATGCCAATTTCCTTTCCGGAGCACTAGCGTGGACGTTCACCAATGAGGACTTCTGGAAGTGGGGAGATATTCTGGAGTCCGGTAAATTACGTGTCTCTTTCGGACAGAACGGTAACCGGAGCTTGGCGAACTCTTATATTGCATTGGCCAACCTGGCACTGGGAATGTATTCGCAAGGATACATAAATTCTACTACAGGCACACTGCTGGATATGAAATATCTTTTTGTAGACCGTCTGCCAAATACCGGTTTGCAGTGGGAGAAGACTACCTCCTGGAATGTCGGTTTAGATCTCAGTTTCCTGAGAGGACGTATCAATGCTAGCTTGGAATACTACATAATGCCCACTACGGACATGATTATGAACCAGTCGTTACCTGATTTTACAGGATTCGCTTCCATTACCACCAATTTGGGACGAGTGGAAAACCGGGGCTTTGAAATTTCACTCAATACGCGCAACATTGAAACAAAAAACTTTGAATGGAATACTTCTTTCTCTTTCTCCCGTAACAAAAATGAAATCAAGAAACTGTATGGCGAATATGAAACCATCGTGGATGCAGCCGGCAACACTATTACTAAGGAAAAGGATGATGTGGACAACAAATGGTTCATAGGCCATCCCATCAGTGCCATCTGGGATTATGAAGTGACCGGTATCTGGCAGGTGAATGAAGTGGAAGAAGCCGCTAAGTATGGACAAAAACCCGGTGATCCGAAAGTTGCCAATCATTACACTGCGGATGACCGTAAGAATGCAGATGGAACTACTACTGCTGTATACAACAATAACGATAAGCGTTTTTTGGGTGAGACTACGCCTCCTATCCATTGGTCCATGCGAAACAGCTTCATACTTTATAAGAACTGGAGTTTTTCTTTCAATCTCTACTCTTACATGGGACACAAGAGTCTGGACAGTAATTATCTGAACAATGACAATAATTATTCGCAGATTACTAACTGCCAGAATATTTATACCAAGAAATATTGGACGGTGGATAATTCTTCCAATACATATGCCCGCCTTTCAGCCCAGGGACCTACGGGACTTGCAGCGCCAAGCAGAGTCGTTGACCGTTCGTTTATTCGCCTGGAGAATGTCTCTGTAGCCTATAATGTTCCGGCAGAACTCTTGTCTCGGTTTAAGATTCAGAATGCCAAAATATTTGCTACCGTACGCAATGTGGCTACTTGGAGCAAGGAATGGGAATATGGAGATCCTGAAACCGGAGATATTGCACCGCGAACTTACTCTTTGGGTATAAACTTAACATTTTAAAAAGAAAGAAATATGAAAAACTATATAAATCAATTCAAATTGTTGCTGGGGATTACATGCGTATCTGCGCTTTTTACAGGATGTTCCGATGATTTCCTGAAACCGGATCCCCTCTCTCTTTACGAACCGACTGTAACATTCAATACGGTGGATGGTCTGAATGCTGCTTTAGCTTCGGCAGACAAGGCACTTCGTGCTTATTGGACAAATACGGAAGCTTGTGACTTGATGTTGCCTTTGATGAGTGAGTATCTTTTTTCTGATTTGACGGTAGCCAGCAAAACGGATGACCAACTTGCTTTCTGTGACATAAACGAACGTTTTACACCTACTGACGGTTGGTATAATTTTGACCAGAATCGTCTGGTCATCTTTTGGGGGGAGACTTACAACGGCATTAAGTATGCCAATACTGTTATCAGCTATATTGATAAGGTGGAGGGATTGGATGAAACCACCAGGAATGAATTTCTCGGGCGTGCCTATTTTCATCGTGCTTACCGGTATATGAATCTTTGTTTCCAATTCGGTGACGTACCTTTTGTTTCTAAAATTATAGAGTCTCCCAAGCAAGACTATAAAAGCACCAAGCGCGAGGCCATCATCAAGCGTATGGTGCAAGATATGGAGTTTGCTGTACAGAATGTTCCCGACCAAAAGGATATGACTTACATCGGTATGATCAACAAAGGGGCATGCCGCCAATTGCTTATCAAATGTTACCTTGCTAATGGTGATTTTCAGAAAGCTAAGGAACAAGCCGATATCCTCATCGATCAGTCAGGCTACTCATTGATGCAAGATGAGTTCGGGACTTTTTCCAATCCTAATCCTAAAACATGGAATATTACCAACAATGTTATTTGGAATTTACACCAAGGTGGAAACAAAGCTATTGCCGCTAACAAAGAGGCCATCCTTGTTCTGCCCAACCGTTACGGCACTGATTCAGGTATTCGCACCCGTACTATGCGTAACTTGGTTCCCAGATGGAATGCTGATGAGATTAAAACTCCCGATAATGTGAGAGCTGTGGATAACTTTGCTTTGAACAATCCGGATTATAAAGATAATTTGGATTTCAACCGTGCTTTCGGACGCGGGCAGGCAGTTGTACGTCCCACTTACTTTGCCGAAAACTCTCTGTGGTATGTTAATGGGGTGAATGATGAGGGGGACCTGCGCCATAGTCATACTGTAGGCAACTGGGTGCGTATGGAAGATTTGAGATATAACCGTCCGAACACTAAATATCACGGAGAAAATGTCCGTTTCAGTTGGGTCGACGAGGATGGTGGCACCCAAGTGCTCTGTTCCGATACAATTCGGTGCTGGTTTGATTGGCCCCATTATAAGGTTTGGTCCGAATCTCCCGAAGATGAAACGCCTTCTGCCAATCAATACAATGGTGGTGGCTATGCTGACTTTTACTGCTATCGGCTCGCGGAAACTTATCTGCTCCGTGCCGAAGCCAAATATTATCTGGGAGATGCTACTGCTGTAGATGATGTCAATGCTGTGCGTAAACGTGCTAAATGTCAGCAACTTTATACTACGGTTGATATTGATGACATCGTGGATGAACGTGCCCGTGAGCTTTACATGGAAGAGTGGCGTTTCACTGAACTGAGTCGTATCTCTTATTGCCTTGCTCTCAGCGGCAAACCCGATAATGAAGGCAAAACTTATGATAAAGAGTACTTGCATGAGGACAGCTTCTGGTTTCACCGTATCACTAACTACAACAACTATTATAATAAGGATACTGGAGCCAATATCAGAGGTCGCAAGTATACCATGGGCAAGCACAATATTAACTGGCCTATTCCTCAAAAGGCCATTGACGCCAATCGCTTGGGAAAACTTAGCCAAAATCCGGGTTACGACGGATATGACCCCAATGTGGAGAAATGGGAAACCTGGGAAGAAGCGGTGGCTGATGAGAACTAGTCTGTTTTTTGATTATTTGAATATCAATTATGAACATGCATATCGCTTTATGTCTTTTGACAAGAAAGGCTTTCCTGATTCTGGTAAGCCTGGCTTTTTTCACTTTCTCTGCCTCGGCGCAAAGGATGATGAAAACCATTAATGATGGTTGGGACTTCCGTAAGGATGGAGAAACACGGTGGCAGCCCATCAATCTGCCCCATACATTTAATCTCGATGCCTATTCTCAAAGAAATTATTATCAAGGTAAGGGTGAATATCGCAAAAAGTTGTCACTCTCAGAGATAGCCCCCACTAAACGTTATTATCTGAAAATAGATGCCGCCAGTAAAGCTGCCGACGTAAAAGTCAACGGACAGGTGGCTGGTAGTCATGCCGGGGGGTATTCGGCTTTCATTCTGGATGTTACCGGGCTTATAAGGGAGAACAATGAGATAGAAATTACTGTTGATAATGCTCGACGAGACATTACGCCGCTTTGGGCGGACTTCACTTTCTGGGGAGGAATCTACCGGGATGTGTGGCTTATAACCACTCCGGAACAGCATTTCAACATGGCGAACTACGGGTCGACCGGTGTATTTGTCAGTACCCCCGTTGCCAACGAACGAGAAGGAGTAGTGCAGGTAAAAGCGGAGGTGACTAATGATGCCGACTCAAGGATACGTCTGAAGATGCAAAACCGCATTTATGACGCCCAGGGAAAACTGCTTCAGACGAATGCACAGCCTTTTTCACTGAAGGCGGGAGAAACAGCAACTGTGGAATATAAATCTGATGTAATAGACAATCCTCAATTGTGGACACCGGAAATGCCGACACTGTATCGCGTTGTTACCGCCATTGTGAATGCCAAAACTGGTGAAGTCTTGGATGAGATTTCTAATAAGATAGGTTTCAGATGGTTTTCGTTTGATGCAGACAAGGGATTCAGTCTGAATGGGAAACCTTATAAGCTGCGTGGGGTGAACCGCCATCAGGACCAGGCACCTGTAGGAGTGGCTATAGACGACGAAGTGAACCGCCGTGACATAAGGCAGATAAAAGAAATAGGATGCAATTTTATCCGTATATCCCATTATCCGCAGGATGACGCTTTGCTGGATGCATGTGATGAACTGGGCTTGCTGGCTTGGGAGGAGATTCCCATTATCGACATCGTCCCCGATACCCCGGGATATGATGACCATTGTGAGATGAACCTGGTGGAGATGATTCGGCAACATTACAACCATCCCTGTATCATGGCGTGGGGATATATGAATGAAATATTACTGATTGCTCCTACACCGGATAAACCGGAGTGGCCTGCAGTAAGAGATCGTACTGTTAAGCTGGCGCAGAGGTTGGAAAAACGTTTGAAAGAAGAGGATTCTTCGCGTGTGAGCGTCATGGCATTCCACGGTTCTGATCTTTACAACACGATTGGACTTGCACTGGGAGACGTGGCCGGATGGAATCTCTATCAGGGATGGTATTTTGGTGAGTTACCTCATTTTGAACAGTGGTTGGAAGATCAGCACGCTCGTTATCCACATCGTCCCATTATTGTGAGCGAATGGGGGGCGGGTTCAGACAAACGTATTCACTCGGTTAAGGGTCGTCCATTCGATTTCAGTATGGAATATCAGCAGGAATATATCGAGCACTATCTGCCCTATATTGAAAATAATGACTACATTGCCGGATGTGCTTATTGGGGGTACGTCGATTTCAACGTGGCCGCCCGCCAGGAATCTATGCCTCGTGTCAACAATAAGGGGCTTTTCTATAATGACCGGACTCCGAAAGATATAGCTTATTATTTTAAGGCTATGTGGCGTAAGGATGTGCCGGTGTTGCATATAGCAAGCCGTGATTGGGCATTGCGGACAGGAAAAGCCGGAGAAGAACATCCCATCAAGATTTATACCAATCTGGATGAGGTGGAGCTTATTCTGAACGGTGCTTCTTGCGGCAAGCAGTGCACGTCCAATTATAATACTATATTTCGTGTAAAGTTGCCGGAAGGAAATTCTTCGTTGGTGGCCAGAGGTTATAGGAACGGCGTTCTTGTGGAAGATGTGATGATGATGACGCTCGCTCTTTTCCCCGACTTGCATCAAGGGGACGAACTTGCAGTAAACGTTGGCAGCAATTGTTATTTCATTTCAGATGTCAGTCACTTGACATGGTTACCGGATCGTCCTTATACTGCCGGGGAATGGGGGTACGTGAACGGTAAGGGGCGCAGCACTACCTCTGAAATTTATAATACTGTAGATGGACCAGTCTATCAGACATGGATGGAGGATATAACGGAGTATAAGATCGACGCTCCTGCCGGAACCTATGAGGTGGAACTGTTGATGGCGGATGTTAGCCGACCGGCCCGGCAGCAGGCCAATCTGCTTGGCAAGGGAGATGAACGGGCAAGTGCCGTGTCCAAGCGGTTCGACATCACCATTTGCGGTGAGGTTGTGGAACAGAATTTCTCTCCGGCCGATAACAACCGTTATCTCAACGCATGCCGTCGACGCTATATAGTGAACAATAATGATGGATGTATTGATATACGTTTTACGCCGTTGCAAGGCAAGCCGGTTCTTTCGGGGCTTAAAGTCCGAAGGTTATAAACCGAAAGAGATTGTCTGATGGGAAAGGAGTCGATGGGCTCCTTTCTTTTTTTGCGAAATCTACTTTGTTTGTAGAGATGCTTTAAATCCCTTACTCTCATTTTCAATCCTTTAGGGTTCAGGTTTGTAGAGATTACTATCTAATCTTCTACTTTTCTGTTTTTTATAGTTTCCTTTTCATTTCATCCGTTGTAGAGATTGCCTTTTGATAATGTGTTGTTTATTAATGCTTTATAAAATTGCTTGGTAGATGCTGTTTTCTTGCTTTCTCATACTTCTCACCCTAACTTTGCAACATCGAATCTGAGAAACAGAACGTCTGTCTGTTGAGGCCTCACAGTAAAAAGACTTCGTGCTTTGGGATGAGATAAAAGAAAATGAATCATATTATTAATCATTAAAACAACAAAGATTATGGCAATTAAGTATGAAGTAAAGAAGGTGGTGTTTGGTTTTGATAAGACTAATACTGAGAAATTTGTAGCTCAAACCAAAGTGTTGGGCTTGGTGAAATTTGATAAGCTCTGTGAAGAAGTGCAGAAGGTGAGTATGGCACCGCGTGGTGTGGTGAAGATGGTAATTGACGGGTTGATAGATACCCTGAATATGGATTTGGATAAAGGATATTCCGTGCAGTTGGGAGACTTCGGCTGTTTCCGTCCCGGACTGAACGCGAAAAGTCAGGCGGGAGCGGGAGATGTGGATGCTAATACGGTATATCGTCGAAAAATCATTTTCTATCCGGGAAGCTATTTTAAGGATATGCTTGGTAAGGCAAGTGTGGAAAGGCTGGAGTTTGGTAAGGGGACTGTGGCTAAAGATACGGTCGTAAAGCCGGGCGGAGGTGATTCTGGTGATGGCGGTATTGAAGATGATCCGTTGGGATAAGTAGGTGGATTGGGGGGAAGAGGGGGAATCCCTTTTCCCCTTCCGTGAAACTTAACTAAATAGTGTTCCGAAGATTTGTCTTGCCTATTTGAATGACTTACTTTTGCGCATAATTAATGTGTAAGTGCATAATGCAATATAGATATGAAGAACAAACTTACTTTATTTCTCCTCATTTTTTGCTTACTGGTGTCGACAACGGTTGGTGCGCAGATACGTGAGTTCGAACGCTCGACGCCCGAAGCCGAAGGGGTCCCTTCCGGAGCGCTCATTGCTTTGATGGACTCTCTGATGGCCTTGCCGAAGACCGATATACACAGTGTAATGGTGCTGCGTCACGGAAAAGTGATTGCGGAGATGTATCCCGAACCCTTCGCCCCGGAGTATCGGCACACGATGTTTTCCTGCTCCAAGACTTTTGTCGGTGCCGCCATCGGACTCGCCATTTCCGAGAACCGCTTGCGGTTGACAGACCGGATCGCATCCTTTTTCCCCGACCAACTTCCCGATAGCATTTCCCCCAATCTTGCCGCTATGACAGTCCGGAATCTGCTGAACATGACCTCCGGTGTCACCCCGGACTGGAAGATGCGTGAAGGTCGTACAGACTGGGTCAGAGGTTATCTGGGGAAAGAAATAAAGACTCCCGGAGAACACTTTGATTATGATTCCATGAGTTCGTATATTCTTTCTGCCATCGTACAGAAGGTGACGGGTATGAAATTACTGGATTATCTCCGTCTGAAACTGTTCGACCCCATGCACATCACTGATGTGTCCTGGGAGGTGAGTCCCGAGGGCGTCAATACCGGTGGCTGGGGAGTGTACTTGCAAAGTGAGTCGCTGGCGAAGCTTGGACAGTTACTGCTAAACCGTGGTATGTGGGAAGGCAAACAGTTGCTTCCGGCAGACTGGGTAGACCTGATGATGGCTAAGCAATCCGATACAGGTAGCTTTGGCTATGGTTATGGTTATCATATGTGGCTTTGTGAATATCCGGGAGCGGTTCGCGTAGACGGTGCTTTAGGGCAATATGCGCTTATTATACCGGATAAAGATATGGTAGTAGTCATCACCGAATGTAGCATCATAGATGGAATCACGCAACGCCGCTTGGTCTGGAATCGTCTGTTGCCTGCCGTAGGCGATGAGCCTTTGACGCCGGGAAAGGATTATAAACGCTTGTTGAAGAAGCAATCTTCTTATCAGTTACCGGTGGCGCAAGGGAAAGCAAACTCACCTCTTGCCCGGCAGTATGCGAACAAACCTATTATGCTTAAGCCGAATAAATTGGGCTGGCAGTCGCTCCGTCTTCAATTCAAACCCAAAGAGGTCATAATGACCGTGACGCAGGCCGATGGGCTTGAATATAACTTGCCATTTGGCTACAAGCAGTGGGAAAAGACTTCAATAGATGCATATCCTCCATATTCTATCGAAGCCAAAGGACGTTTCACCGGGATAGAAGGCCCTTTTTATGTAGCGGGTAGCTATGCCTGGCCCTCAACTACTACGCTGGAGCTGAAAGCGCATTACGTCAATTGGATCAGTGCGCTCAACCTCATTTTCCGATTTGATGGAGGCGATGTTCATTTAGCGGTTAAGGCGAACTATTCTTCCGATTTTATCTATCTTTGTGGCCAATAAAAGATTTGTGTATTATGAACCGTATCACATTAGCTCTGAAACGTCCTTTTATCTGGTTGCGCCGTTTTCGTCATCGTTGCGGTTACGGAGTGCATTCTCCGTTTGCTTTCAACCTGATTACACAGGTGATTTATGAAAATACTCCTTATTATAAGTATAAAGACCTGGCGGTAGAACAAAAGAAGTTAGCACCTCAAAAAGACGGGCGTTGGAAGTATGAGTCGAAAAAGGTGAAACGCCTTTTGTTCCGGTTGGTGAATAATATCCAGCCCGATACGATAGTAGATGCCGGTACTCTTGCTGCTTCTTCCCTTTATCTGAAAGCCGGTAAGGAAGGGGCCGACTATACATCTGCTTCTGAACTTTCCGAGCTATTTCTGGAAGCCGGAGTACCAGTTGGCTTTCTCTATCTGCACGACTACCGACATCCGGAATTTGTGGAGGAAGTATTCCGTATCTGTGCTGCACGCACTGTACGTAGCTCCGCTTTTGTGGTCGAAGGAATCTGCTACACTCCGCAGATGAAAGCTCTTTGGAAACGCATGCAGCAGGATGAACATGTAGGTATTACATTCGACCTTTATGACCTTGGCATCCTATTCTTTGATAAAACAAAGATAAAACAAGACTATATTGTCAACTTTTGATTATCTTTAGGCGTTTCAATAGTGATTAGCGGTTAGTGATTAGTGCTTAGCTCCACTTACTGGCTGCTAAACATTAATCCCTAACCCCTAAACATTAATTCCTTATGAAGATATACACCAAAACCGGAGATAAAGGAACCACCTCTCTTGTAGGCGGAACCCGTGTACCTAAAACGCATATCCGCCTTGAGGCGTATGGTACGGTGGATGAACTGAATTCCAATCTGGGTCTTCTCATCACGTACCTGCTTGACGGGAAGGATAAAGATTTTCTGCAGCAAGTGCAAGACAGACTTTTTGCCGTAGGCTCTCATCTGGCCACAGACCGGGAGAAAATGGAGCTGAAAGAAGCCAGTATCATCAGCCCGGAGCAGGTGGAAATGGTGGAGCGGGAGATAGACCGTTTGGATACTCTTTTGCCTCCTCTTTCAGCCTTTATTCTTCCCGGCGGAAGTCGCGGTGCGGCAGTCTGCCACGTTTGCCGTACGGTTTGCCGTCGTGCAGAGCGTCGGATTCTTGCTCTGGCCGAACAAGTGGAAATCGCTTCGGAATTACTGGCTTACGTGAACCGCTTGTCTGATTATTTGTTCGTTCTTTCCCGTAAAATGAATCAAGACGACAAAAAAGGTGAAATATTTTGGAATAATAGTTGCAAGTGAAATAAATTGTTATACTTTTGCCGAAAAATAGAAATAGGACTTAATATTCACAATTTTAATACTAGAGACTATGTATTGGAC
>ENA-OZUC01000063-OZUC01000063.1-human-gut-metagenome-genome-assembly--contig:-NODE-63-length-18370-cov-4.156702_pt1 | contig 18370 bp, 10 predicted proteins | sample MGYA00243433_ERZ654021 | MGnify/ENA primary metagenome ERZ654021 (study PRJEB26926, sample SAMN06164715) | human gut metagenome | biome: ENVO:00009003; feature: ENVO:2100002; material: ENVO:00002003...
CAAAACTGTGTTATACAGCACAAATGTAAAAAGAAAAAATTAAATATTGCACAAAAGACACGAAAAGATGCAGTAATCGGGCAGGAATTTTCAAATATGGAATTAAGTGACAAGCTACGGGATACAAGCTACAAGTAGCTTTCGGTATGTGAGTGTAAGTTACTATATAATAGCTTTCAGGTTTATAGCACAGCAACTTGTGCACTGGTAGCTCATAGCTCGTCACTTAATTTAGCGCGTAGCGCTAAATTATCATTTTGTGAACAACAATTCCCTATATTTCGGCAACGGCCAAATCTCGTCGTCGACCTCCATTTCAAGGTGATCGATATGATCACGTATCTTTTCCAGATATGGGCGTACATTTTCTTCGTAGGCAAAAGCCTTATCTTTGTAGCTATCCATATGATTGGCCACTTTACGGGCTTCGGTCATTTCGCGTACAAGGACTTTGATAGCAGTTACACGCTTGGAAATTTCCCGTATCAGTTCTTTACGATCGGCACTTAGTACTTCGTATTCTTCAGGGGAGAAGATTTCTTTGAGTCCGAGCAGGTTCTCCAGCAGGCGGTTCTGGTAGCTGACTGCTATGGGGACAATGTGATTGATGGCCAAGTCACCCAATACGCGGCTTTCAATTTGCACTTTCATGGTGTATTTCTCCAATTCTACTTCCAGACGACAGGCGAGCTCCGTTTCATTAAAGATACGTTCGCCGATCAATACCGAGCGGGATTGGTTGTCCATATAGTGCATCAGAGCTTCGGGTACATGGCAAATATTAGTCAGTCCGCGGCGGGCAGCTTCTTCTTTCCATTGGTCAGAGTAGCCGTCTCCTTCGAAACGGATAGCTTCGGAAGCGATGATAGTCTCTTTCAGGATGCGGAAAATGGCTTCATCTTTACCAATTCCTTCTTCCATCAGTTTGTCGATGGATGCTTTGAATTCATTCAACTGGTTAGCCATGGCAGCATTGATAGCAATCATGGCAGCTGCGCAGTTGGATGAAGAACCGGCTGCACGGAACTCAAAACGATTGCCGGTGAAAGCAAACGGAGAAGTACGGTTACGGTCTGTCGTGTCGAGGAGAATCTCTGGAATACGTCCGATTCCCAATTTAAGAGTTGTTTTTTCTTCGGCAGTCATTTTATCGTCTCCTACCTGACGTACTATATCATCCAGAGTGGCAGATAATTGTCTGCCCAGGAATATGGATAAAATAGCGGGTGGCGCTTCATTGGCACCTAAGCGGTGACTGTTGCCTGCACTCATTATAGAAGCACGCAGTAAATTCTGGTTTTTATAAACCATCATTAATACGTTCACCAGGAAGGTGAGGAAAAGCATGTTTCCTTTTGGATTCTTACCGGGAGCGAAAAGGTTGATTCCGGTATCGGTACAGAGTGACCAGTTATTGTGTTTTCCTGAACCGTTAACACCACTGTAAGGCTTCTCATGCAGCAACACGGCAAAGTTATGTTTACGGGCAATACGCTTCATCAGGTCCATTACCAACTGATTATGATCATTGGCAAGGTTGGCGTTCTCAAAGATTGGAGCCAATTCAAATTGGTTGGGGGCAACTTCGTTATGGCGTGTTTTTGCCGGAATTCCAAGTTTGTGGCATTCTATTTCCAGTTCTTTCATGAAAGCTGTTACCCGCGGGGGGATAGAACCGAAATAGTGGTCTTCCAACTGTTGGTCTTTTGCAGACGAATGTCCCATAAGCGTGCGTCCGGTCAGACAAAGATCGGGACGGGCATTGTATAGGGCGGAATCTACCAGGAAATATTCCTGTTCCCATCCCAGATTCGTGAATACACGGGTCACATTCTTATCGAATAACTGGCATACTTCCGTGGCAGCCTTGTCCACAGCACCCAGTGCTTTCAGTAATGGGGTCTTATAGTCCAGTGCTTCACCGGTATAGGAGATAAAGATTGTGGGAATACACAATGTGGTATCTACAACGAAAGCGGGCGAAGAGACATCCCAAGCGGTATATCCGCGAGCTTCAAACGTATTACGTATGCCTCCGTTAGGGAAAGAAGAAGCGTCCGGTTCCTGCTGGATCAGTAATTTGCCGGAAAAACGTTCGATTACATTTGAATTTTCTCCAAATTCGATAAAACCGTCATGTTTTTCGGCAGTGCCATCCGTCAGTGGCTGGAACCAGTGAGTGTAATGAGTGACATTCAGGGATTTTGCCCAACTCTTCATACCGTTTGCTATCAGGTCGGCTATCTCGCGGCTGATAGGGGTACCTTTTTCTATGGCGTCTGTCACAGCTTTGTAAGCTTCCCGGGGTAAGTACTCCTGCATTTTTTTGCGGTCAAACACATGACTTCCGTAATAATCGGATAATTTGTTCGAAGGGGTAGTAACTTCAAGAGGGCGCCGGTTGGCGAGCTCTTGCAAGGCATAGAATCTCATTTTTGACATACTTGTCTTCCTTTTGTTGATTGTTGGGTGCAAAATTATATGTTTTTTCTGGAAGTACCCCTATTTTTTAGGGGGTATTCTTGAAAATAATGCAATTTTTCTTGCAGATACCCCCTGAAAAGAGTTGCTTGTATTGCAAAAAGTGCAAATTGTGATACTTGCTGTTTCTACTCTTGGGAGTATCAATGCTGTATTGGAGCCAGATCTGGTACGGGCTTGGTATGTATTTGGTATATATTAAAAAAATGGCTATTCCTTCGTTTTACAACCTTTTTTTCTATATTTGTCCCTATATATTTGGAGGTATTATCGTTGAAACATGTCTTTTGTATAGGAACCTTGCTATGTCTTTTGCTTTCAGCTTGTCCGAAAGTGCACGCATCTTTTGTCCCTGACCCTTACAATGCGAAATTACTTTCTGCGGACTCTATTATGAAGAAGGTCATCTTCTTTGCCCCTTTTTATGAAAGTATTATCGACGACTATAGAGCTGATCTTTATATTAAGGGAAAGGTGAATCTTCGCAAGAAAAATCATATTTTGCGCTTTATTCCTACCATGTTCCGTATCCGGAAAGGAGTGAGGGAATATATGATGGAGACTTATAGTGACTTGCATTTTACTGCTCCCGACATTTATGATCAGAAGGTAAAAGCGAGTGTCGGCACTTCTTCTGAGTTTTGGGAGCTGGATGGCAGGTTGCCAGAATATTTTCATGTTAATGTCTATGCTTCTACCTTATTGTATGATAAGCTCCTTTCGCCTCTGGCTCCAAATGCAATGAAATATTATTCTTATCATGTCGATTCCGTAATGGGTAAAGTGCATGATTTGCGATATAAGATTAGTTTCAAGCCGAAAAGCAAGAGTTTTCAGTTGGTGAGCGGGCACATGGTGGTCAGCGAGAATGTATGGAGTGTACGTGAGATGCATTTTAGCGGACGTTCTGAAATGTTGCGTTTCGACAATATGATACGTATGGGGGATGTGGGTGAGTCGGATGAGTTCTTGCCTGTACATTATGATGTGGATGCTACTTTCCGCTTTTTGGGCAATGTGGTTGATGCTAATTATATTGCTGCTCTTGATTATAAAACCATTATTCAGAAAGACCCTTCACAGTTGGAGCGAAAGAGATTGAAAAGCAAGTATGATTTGTCGGAATCCTATACATTACGCAGTGATACGAATAGCTACAGGAAAGATAGTTCTTATTTCGAGAGCATACGTCCGATTCCGTTGACTGAACATGAACAGGATTTATATAAGGATTTCTTTTTGAGCCGTGATACTTCATATCGATATAAGAAACCCAAAAATAAGAATCTGGAATTCTGGGGGCAGATAGGTGATGCACTTATCAGCCGTTATACGGTGGACCTTTCGAAATTGGGAAGTGTCCGCTGTTCACCGCTTATCAATCCCTTCTTGCTGAGTTATAGCGGGAAGAATGGTTTTTCTTATCGGCAGGAATTTAAGTACAACCGTATTTTTACGGGCGACCGTCTGTTGCGTCTCGTTCCCAGATTGGGTTATAACTTCAAGTATAATGAGTTTTATTGGTCTGTAAAGTCGGATTTTGATTACTGGCCACGCAAGCGTGCAGCTCTTCATATCAGCGTAGGTAATGGTCACCGCATCTATAGTAGTAGGATGTTGGATGAATTGAAAAATATTCCGGATAGTGTTTTCGATTTTGATCAGGTGCAACTGGATTACTTTAATGACTTATACTTGCAGGTGCGCCATAGTTGGGAAATTGTAAATGGCTTGTCACTGGATGTTGGTTTCTCCATGCATAAGCGTACGGAAGCCAATCGCTCAATGTATGTATCCACCAAGTCGGCTTCAAGAAGTGTGCCCTCTTCAGAAGTTTATCCTGATTGGACAGAGAAAATGCGTCATTCATACAATAGTTTTGCTCCGCGTGTCCGTCTGACGTGGACTCCCGGGCAATACTATTATATGAATGGTGATCGCAAAGTGAACTTACATTCCAAATATCCCAGTATTTCAGTGGACTGGGAGCGGGGCATCAATGGGGTTTTTAAGAGTACCGGTACCTATGAGCGTGTCGAAGTAGATATTCAGCACTCCATTCCTTTGGGATTGATGCGTGATTTTTATCTCCGCTTTGGATGGGGCGCTTTTACCAATCAAAAAGATATATACTTTGTGGATTTTGCTAACTTTACCCGTTCGAATCTTCCTGTAGGATGGAATGATGAAATTGGGGGAGTATTCCAGCTGCTTGACGGGCGGTGGTACAACTCCTCCCGTAAATACCTTCGTGGGCATTTGACATACGAATCTCCTTTCCTGATGTTGCGCCATTTGGTGAAGTATACACAGCATGTGCTCAATGAGCGCCTTTATCTGAATGCTTTGGTTGTTCCGCATCTGAATCCTTATGTTGAGGTTGGCTATGGCATCGGTACCAATATTTTTGATTTCGGAGTCTTTGGCAGCTTTGCCAACTGGAAATTTAAGGAGATAGGTTGCAAATTCACTTTTGAGTTGTTCAACCGATAATCTTTAAATTCTCTCGTATTTCTGTTATTAACTTCCTTTATAAATTGCCCGGCTTTAGTGTTATTGTAGTTTAGAAAAATAGTATTCTATGTTCTATAACATGCAATGACGTATTCGATGAAAGTATAGTATTCTTATTGATTATCAATTGATTATTTGTTTTTGACGTATTGATAACGTATTCTGGATTTTGAATTGACGTATTTAAGAATGGGTACTTAGGGCTTTTTTTATTGCATTTTACTCTATGTTTGCAGTGTTCGATTGAGAACATAACCGAGAATTGTTAATCTTAATTTAGTAAAACTTATGAAGAAGTTATTATCAGTTTTATTTTTACTAAGCTTTACCTTAGCTTCTGTATATGCACAAGATATACAGGTAAAAGGTACAGTGATAAGTGGTGCGGACAATGAACCCTTACCTGGAGTAAATGTGGTGGTGAAAGGTAATGCCACTACGGGAACAATCACTGGTATAGACGGTGAATTTGCTTTGTCGGTTCCCTCCGACGCAATCCTTTCTATTTCTTATATAGGATTCAAATCATTGGAAATTCCGGTAAATGGCAAGCGTGAGCTTAAAATTGTTCTGCAAGAAGATTCTGAAGCATTGGACGAAGTAGTGGTTATTGGTTACGGTACTCAGAAAAAGAGTGTGGTAACAGCGTCTATTGCCAGAGTATCATCTGAGGATTTGGCAAATACAGCTCCGGTTCGTATGGATAATGCTTTGAAAGGCTTGGCAGCTGGTGTTACAGTTACTTCCTCTTCCGGTCAGCCGGGTGCAGCAGCTCAGATTCGTGTACGTGGTGTAGGTACGATTCGTACGGAAAATGGTGCAGCCGATCCTCTTTATATTGTAGACGGTATGCCTATTGAAGGTGGTCTGGATTATTTGAATCCGAGTGACATTGCTTCTATCGAAGTTCTGAAAGATGCTGCTTCGGGTGCTGTTTATGGTGCGCGTGCTGCGAATGGTATAATTCTTGTTACTACTAAAAGCGGTAAGATTGGTAAGACGAAAGTGACTTATGACTTTTCTTACGGCTGGCAAAGTGCATGGAAGAATCGGGATGTGCTGAATGCTACGGAATATGCGCTCATGATGAATGAGGGTGCTATTAATGCAGGTATAGCTCCCAAATACAACGATCCATACTCTTATGGTATGGGAACTGATTGGCAGAATGAAGTATTTAATGATAATGCTCCTGTAATGAATCATCAGGTGAGTGTGAGTGGTGCGAGTGATAAGGTGAACTATTTGTTCTCAGCTGGTTATTATACCCAAGATGGTATTGTGGGTGGTAACTTTAATCGTTCTAACTATGAGCGTCTGACTTTGCGTAGCAATACACAATATACTCTCTTTGATGAATCTAAGAACCGCAATTGGTTGAACAGTCTGAAAGTGACTTCCAACCTTTCTTATGCCCGTATTAAAAGTACCGGTATCGAAGCTAATTCCACTTGGGGATCTCCGTTAGGTTCTGCTTTGGCTTTATCTCCGATGTTGACCGTTTATGATGAAGGAGATGCTGCACAGGCTCAGCTTGACAAGTATGCTAATACAACGGACTACACTCCGATTTTTGATCCACGTAACGGCAAGCTCTTTAGTATTCCCGGTTCGGAATTTGGTGAAATGACCAATCCGATTGCTAATCTTTCTTTGCCCGGCGCTAAGAACTGGAGCCATAAGTTTGTGGCTAATTTTTCTGCAGAACTGCAATTATGGGATAACCTGAAATTCAAGACTTCTTATGGTGCCGACCTCTCTTTTTGGGGCAATGATGGTTATACTCCTCTTTACTATTTGAGAAGTGGTGGTGCTTCATCACGCTCTACTGCCTACTCAGAGAAGCATGACGGGACTGTTTGGCAGTTGGAAAATGTGTTGATGTATGATAAGACGATTGACAAGCATACTTTCTCAGTATTGTTAGGTCAGTCAGCCAAGAAGAACACCGGTTCATATCTTAGAGGTACACGTAACAATATTATCAATTATAGCCGTCCTTATATCAATGCAAGTACCGGACAGGCGGCGGATGGTGATCAGACAGCAGCGGGTGCTCCTTCTGAGATAGCTACATTGGCTTCTCTTTTTGCACGGGCCAGCTATAACTATGACGAACGGTATATGTTTCAGGTTACAATCCGTCGTGACGGCTCTTCCCGTTTCGGATCTAATAATCACTACGCTGTATTCCCTTCCTTCTCACTTGGATGGAATTTAACAAACGAAAAGTTTATGGAGAGACGTCCTGAGTGGCTGACATCTACAAAAGTTCGTTTCTCTTGGGGTAAGAACGGTAATGAAAACATAGGTAACTTTAAATATACTGTGTTAACTTCAACCGGCAACAATTACATTTTCGGAGCCGGAGAAAAGGTGATCAATGGGGTGAAGGCCAGTGGACTCGCTAATCCTGACCTGAAATGGGAAGAATCAGAACAGTTGGACTTTGGTATTGACTTTGGTTTCTTTAATAACGCTTTGACTTTTACTGCCGACTATTACAAGAAAACTACCAATGGTATGTTGATGGAAATGAATATCCCTTCCTATGTGGGTGAATCCAAACCGATTGGTAACGTAGGTAAGATGGAAAACAGTGGTATTGAATTGGAAGCAGCATACAGATTCCGCGTATCTGACTGGAACTTCCGCATTGGTGGTAATCTGACCTATTTAAAGAATAAGCTGATTGAATATGGAAACGAATCTGGTTGGGCAAACCTTGATTCTTTCCAAGGTACAGGTACAATCAGCCGTGCTCAGAATGGTAAACCTTTCCCATACTTCTATGGATACAAAACTGCAGGTGTATTCCAGAATATGGATGAAGTGAATGCTTATACTAACTCTAAGGGAGAATTGATACAGCCGAACGCAGTTCCCGGTGATGTTCGTTTCGTGGATGTGGATGGAAGTGGTTCAATTGATGCTGATGACCGTACCGATATCGGAAAAGGTATGCCTGACTGGACTTATGGCCTTAATTTGAATGTAAGTTGGAAGAACTTCGATTTGAGTATGATGTGGCAAGGTACTATGGGTAATGATATTTATGATGCAACTCGCCGTACCGACATCTCTGCTACTAATCTTCCTTCATGGATGCTGAACCGTTGGACCGGTGAAGGTACTTCTAACCGTATCCCTCGTTTTATGCTGGGTGATAATACAAACTGGCAATCATCTGATTTGTATGTTTACGATGGCAGTTATTTGCGTCTGAAAAACATTCAAATAGGCTACACTTTGCCGGCGGCATTAACACAGAAAGTGTTTGTTTCTTCACTGCGCTTCTACGTAGCAGCAGAGAACTTGTTTACTTTCACTAAATATCATGGTTTCGACCCTGAAATTTCATCGGGTGGTACTTCACTTGGTGTTGACTATGGTGTGTATCCTCAGGCCAGAACATGGACGATTGGTGCTAACCTCACTTTCTAATTTCTCATCTTTAAAATATAAAAAGTTATGAAAAGATATAAATATATAGTAGCAAGTTTGATAGCGTCCGCTTTCTTGGCTACAGGATGTTCAGAATCCTTTTTGGAGGTTTCTTCTCCAACAGATGAAACAATTAATTCTTATTTTACTACCGATGCGCATATTCAGGAAGCAGTAGTAGCAGCTTATGACCCTCTGCATTGGTCCGATTGGGCAATAGGTGAATATAATCCTGTAACTCTTATGAGTGATATCATGGCTGATGATCTTTGGATTGGCGGTCAGGACAGAACAGATAATCAGGCATGGCATTTGATGATGAATTTTGAAGCAATTCCTACAAATGTGATTAAAGGGCTGTGGACTGTTTCTTATAGTGGTGTGAAGCGTTGTAATGATGTCATTACTTACCTAGGTTGGGCAGGAGATAATGTAACTGAGGAGAATCGGAAATATTACGAGGCTCAAGTTATCACTCTCCGTGTACTCTACTACAATTGGCTGTGGAAGTTCTGGGGTAATATACCATATTATAATACAAACCTGACATCCCCCTATCTTGCGGAACAATTATCTGCAGATCAGGTGTATGAAAATATCATTACTGATCTTGAAGGTGTGATTGCAAGTAATGCTCTTCCGATGAAAGAAAAAGCAGATAATTATGGCCGTGTGACCAAGGCTATGACATATATGCTTTATGCTGAAATTGTAATGTATCAGAATGATGAATCCCGTTATGGTAAAGCTTTACAGTATATGCAGGAGATTATCGGTAGCACTCAGTATGGTTTGCTTGAAAATTATGCTGGTATCTTCAAGGAAGCAAATGAATGGGGTAAGGAATCTATATTTGAAGTAAACTATAAAGATGATGATGCTATTCGTTCATGGGATGGCCCATTGAATGCAGGCGGTACTGTATTACCTACACTGGTTAGTCCGCATACCTGGCCTAACGGAACAGATGGACATGATGAAGGATGGGGATTCTGTCCGGTTCGTTTGGAAACGTATGAACGTTATGCCAATAATGATACCCGTCGTGATGCCACTTGCTGGAATGCACAGGCTGCAATTGATGCTCATAATGCTGCAAATCCTACGAACCAGCTTACTTATAATCACCGCTACCAGGATACAGGCTATTTTCTCGAAAAGTATGCTGCACATACTGGTGATAATTCCGGTCATAAAGCAGATGCACAGTTGAACTGGAATAACAACCTTCGTATCTATCGTTTCTCTGAAACTCTGCTGAATGCAGCTGAATTGATTACTCGCGGTGCAGGTTCGGGTGATGCAAGAGAATACTTGAATCGCGTACGTAAACGTGCCGGATTGACTACTGAAAAAGAAGCAACAATTGATAATATCATAGACGAACGTCATCTTGAGTTTGTGGGTGAAGGTAAACGCTATTGGGATTTGATACGTACAGGTAAAGCTACCAGTGTGTTGGTGCCCGATGGATATGGTTACCGTACAAATACCTGGTCAGCAAATAAGAAGCATCTGCCTATTCCGCAGAGCGAAATTGATGCTGCACAAGGTACTTTAATTCAAAACAATTATTAATTTATTAAAAAAGAAGGATTATGAAAAAAATATATAGCTATATCGGAGGAATGTTGCTGACGACGGCTATGGCTTTTAGCATCACAGCCTGCTCACCCGATGACTTTACATCACCTAATGAAGCCGGCATTCCGGTTGCATCAACTTATGAAAATACGATTCAAATAGATGTGGATCAGGAAACCAATTGGGTAACTTTTACTTTTAACGCTCAACCGGGCATTACTCCTGTCTGGATATTTGACGGTAAGACCTATTCATCTTCATTCTCAATGAAGAAATATTATAGAAAAGCCGGAGATTACAGTGTAGATGTAAAAATTGCTAATGCCAATGGTGTAAGTGATGGTAGTATATCCAAAACTTTCCGCATCAATAAGACGATAATGAATGGTTTCGGTGGATTTGTGTATGAAAGTGATTTTAATATGTGGACGAAGGCTACGATAGCGGCTCCCACTTTTTATTATGCTCCGGGATGGTCGGCTATCGCAGATCCTGCATATACATTGGAAAATGGTACTTATACTGTAAAATTGTCGGAGGCTACTGATGATACTTGGCAAGCGCAAATGGCAATGGCAACCAATATTTCAACAGAGGCTACTAAGAATTATGACTTTTCAGTAATTCTTACAGCTTCAGTAGCACACTCCAATGTTACAGTAAAATTGGTGGATAGTACGGATGATGGTAATTTCTATTTTGAACAAAAAGGCATAAAACTGGAAGCTAACGAACCGCTTTGCTTCTGGAAGAGTAATATGCCGGGCATTGATATCGCCAATCTGAAGCTTGTTTTTGATTTTGGCCGCAATGCAGCTGGCACGGATATGACTATTGAAAGTATTGTGTTAAAGGACCATGCTAATGACGACGGCACTGAAGTTCCTGTGATCGATGAAACTCCTGAACCTACATGGGTTGCTGTCGATAGTAAGGATAACCTTTGGAATGGCATGACCTATGTTAACAAATTCTTTTATGCAAATAGTGACTGGAGTCCCAAACCTAATCCGGCTTTGGTCATTGATGGCAGATCTTATTCTTTGTCTTTCCCGGAAGCTACTGCAGAAGCATGGCAGAATCAGTTCTCATTTGAGACTGATCTTACAGCTGACACAGAGACTGCCTATGACTTCCATGTTATCTTAAATTCAACAGCGGATCTTAAAAATGTAACTGTTAAATTGGTGCAGACCAATGAAATCGGTGAAGATGGTAAAGAAATCAAGCATGATGGTAACTTCTTCTTTGATAAGAAAGTGGATTTAGTTGCTGATTCCGAAAAAGCTGTTTGGGCAGCTTCTGTGAAAGCTCCTGAAGCTATGCATGCTATATCTTTAGTATTTGACTTCGGAGGTAATCCTGCCAATACTGATGTAACGATTAAAGACATCATCTTACAAAAGCATAAAGACTGATATGATTAAGAATATAAAGCTAATGACAATACTTTCTTTCTTTACCTGCCTGCTCGGTTTCTTTAGCTGTAGCAGTAGCGATGGCGAACCGGAAGTATCCTCTCCTGTAGTCAGCGTAGTGCCAACTCAGATAACGGCTACTTATGAAGGCTCCGTTACAACACTCTCGGTTAAGTCCGATCAGGAGTGGACTGCTTTCAGCAATGAAGACTGGATTACTTGTAAAATATTGAGTAATACTCTGCAGGGGACAGTTGAAGTAACGGTCAAAGCTAATACCACTTACCAACCCCGAGAGGGGGCGGTAGTGGTAAAGTCAGGTACCACACGTGTTTCTGTTCCGGTATCACAAGAAGCAAAACCTGATATTGTAGATCCGGATATCGACACTCCTGAGGGCTATCGGTTGATATGGCAGGATGAGTTTAATGACTCCAAACTGTCTACGCCCGACGAATCATTGTGGTGGTATGAGACAGGTGCCAGTGGCTGGGGAAACAATGAGATACAGAACTACATTCCTGGTTCGAAGAATGGAGAAACTTGTGCTCAGGTAAGTAATGGGACGCTGAAGATTATTGCTAAGAAGGTGGGTAATGAGGTTTATTCTATTCGTATGAATACAGTCGAAAGTTGGAAGTATGGCTATTTTGAAGCTCGCCTAAAACTACCGACAGGAAAAGGAACCTGGCCTGCATTTTGGATGATGCCGAAGAATTATACAGCTTGGCCCGATGATGGTGAGATTGATATCATGGAAGAAGTGGGTTATGATCCTAATGTGATTTTATCAACAGTTCATTGTAAAGCTTATAATCATTCTATAGGTACTCAAAAATCAGGAACCATAAAAGTGCCGACTGCTCAAACGGAGTTTCATGTATATGCCGTTGAGTGGACGGAAGACTTTATCAAAGGGTATGTGGATGGTAAGTGCTACTTTACTTTTGATAACGATAAAAAAGGAAATAAAAACACCTGGCCCTTTAATACAGCTTTCTACTTGAAGTTGAATCTTGCATGGGGAGGTGACTGGGGAGGCGCTCAGGGTATAGATGAGTCGGCCTTGCCCGCAACTTACGAGATTGACTATGTACGTGTATTTCAGAAAAAAATAATTGAATAGGTATGAAAGCTATAAGAATTTTTTCCACTTGCTTGCTCCTTCTGCCTTTTGTCTCTTGTACACAAGTGGCAAATAAAGGTAGCGATGCGGCAACCGAGAAAAAAGTAGAGTCTCTTTTATCCAGAATGACCCTTGAAGAGAAAATCGGTCAGATGAACCAGATTACCTCTTACGGGAATATTGAGGATATGAGTAGTTTAATTAAGAAAGGTGAAGTCGGGTCTATCCTGAATGAGGTGGATCCGGTACGTATTAATGCGTTGCAACGCGTAGCGATGGAGGAGTCCCGGTTGGGAATCCCTTTGTTGATAGCTCGCGATGTTATTCACGGGTTTAAAACCATTTTTCCCATCCCATTGGGACAAGCGGCTTCGTTCAATCCGCAGATTGCGAAAGACGGTGCACGGGTAGCGGCTATTGAGGCTTCTTCCGTAGGTATCCGTTGGACTTTTGCACCGATGATCGACATTGCCCGTGATCCTCGCTGGGGGCGCATTGCCGAAGGATGTGGTGAAGACACTTACCTGACTTCTGTAATGGGAGCTGCCATGGTAGAAGGTTTTCAGGGAGATTCTTTGAATAGTCCCACTTCCATAGCTGCCTGTCCTAAACATTTTGTGGGCTATGGTGCAGCTGAAGGCGGACGTGACTATAATTCGACATTTATTCCTGAACGTCGCCTGCGTAATGTTTACTTGCCACCGTTTGAAGCGGCAACGAAAGCGGGTGCAGCTACGTTTATGACTTCCTTTAATGATAATGATGGGATACCCTCTACCGGAAATGCTTTCATATTGAAAGATGTGCTTCGTGGCGAGTGGGGATTTGATGGTTTGGTAGTGACAGACTGGGCTTCTGCCAGCGAAATGATAAGTCATGGTTTTGCTGCCGATTCTAAAGAGGTAGCCATGAAATCAGTGAATGCTGGGGTGGATATGGAAATGGTAAGTTATACCTTTGTAAAAGAATTGCCTGCATTGATAAAAGAAGGAAAGGTGAAAGAAAGCACCATTGATGAAGCCGTTCGTAATATATTGCGCGTCAAGTATCGTCTGGGATTGTTTGATGTTCCTTATGTAGATGAAAAGCAACCCTCTGTCATGTATGATCCTTCTCATCTGAAAGTAGCTAAGCAGGCTGCTGTAGAATCGGCTATCCTGTTGAAGAATGATAAAGAAGTACTGCCGTTACAGGAGTCTCTGAAAACCATTGCTGTGGTAGGACCTATGGCCAATGCGCCTTATGAACAATTGGGTACCTGGATCTTTGATGGTGAGAAAGCTCATACTCAGACACCACTGAATGCTATTAAGGAAATAGTTGGCGACAAAGTACAGGTGATTTATGAACCCGGATTAGCTTATAGCCGTGAGAAAAATCCGGCAGGCGTAGCAAAAGCTGCTGCTGTTGCTGCACGTGCAGATGTCATTCTTGCTTTTGTGGGTGAAGAAGCCATTCTTTCGGGTGAAGCACACTGTCTGGCAGATTTGAATCTTCAGGGTGATCAAAGTGCTTTGATTACGGCTTTGGCTAAGACAGGTAAACCTGTAGTAACCATTGTGATGGCAGGTCGTCCGTTGACTATCGGTCAGGAAGTGGAAGAATCAACAGCTGTTCTTTATTCATTCCATCCGGGTACGATGGGTGGACCGGCATTGGCCGATCTGCTGTGGGGTAAGGCGGTTCCAAGTGGAAAAACACCGGTTACTTTCCCGAAGATGGTAGGACAAATTCCGGTATATTATGCTCATAACAATACCGGGCGGCCGGCTACACGTAATGAGGTGTTGCTGGATGATATTGCTGTTGAGGCTGGACAAACTTCATTGGGATGTACTTCTTTCTATATGGATGCCGGTTTTGATCCTTTATTCCCATTTGGCTATGGCTTGTCGTATACAACGTTCAAGTATAGTAATGTCAAACTTTCATCAGCGTCATTGAAGAAAGATGATGTATTGACTGTGACATTTGATCTGGAAAATACAGGTAAATATAAGGGGACGGAAGTTGCTCAATTGTATATACAAGATAAGGTTGGTTCTGTAACTCGTCCGGTGAAAGAACTGAAACGTTTTACTCGGGTAACCTTGAAACCGGGCGAGAAAAAGAATGTTTCGTTTGAACTACCCGTTAGTGAACTTGCATTTTGGAACATCGATATGGTGAAAGTTGTGGAACCCGGAGACTTTGGACTTTGGGTGGCAACAGACAGCCAATCGGGAGAAGAAGTTTTCTTTAAGGTGGTAGATTGATTGGTGATTTTAAGGTTAAAGAAGAAGAGGGGCAGACCGTGATGGTTCGCCCCTCTTGCAATTTATTTGATGCGCTTGTAGCCGTAAACAGCATTAGCACCCAGTTCTTCTTCAATGCGGAGTAACTGGTTGTATTTTGCCATACGGTCTGAACGGCTCAACGAACCGGTCTTAATTTGCCCGCTATTGGTAGCAACGGCAATGTCGGCAATCGTAGCATCTTCCGTTTCGCCGGAACGATGGGAGGTTACAGTTGTATATCCGTGGCGATGAGCCATTTCAATGGCATTCAATGTCTCGGTCAGGGAGCCGATCTGATTCACTTTGATCAGGATAGAGTTTGCACAACCTTTTTCAATGCCCATAGCCAGGAAGTCAACGTTAGTAACGAAGAGGTCGTCACCTACGAGTTGGCAGCGGTTACCGATACGGTCGGTAAGTTTCTTCCAGCCTTCCCAGTCATTTTCACTCATACCGTCCTCGATAGAGTCGATGGGGAATTGGTTGATGAGTTGTTCCAGATAGTCAATCTGTTCATCGGCTGTACGTTTCTTGCCTTTTGCACCTTCGAATTTGGTATAATCGTAGATACCATCTTTATAGAATTCGGAGGAAGCACAGTCCATGGCGATCATGACGTCTTTGCCCGGTTCATATCCGGCTGCTTTAATGGCAGCGATAATGCTGTTCAAAGCGTCTTCCGTACCTTCCAGATTTGGAGCGAAACCACCTTCATCACCTACGGCAGTACTTAGTCCTCGGTCTTTTAATACTTTCTTCAATGCGTGGAATACTTCAGCACCCATGCGCAGACCTTCACGGAAAGAAGTTGCACCCACAGGGCGTATCATGAACTCCTGGAAAGCAATAGGAGCGTCACTATGTGAACCACCGTTAATGATATTCATCATCGGCACAGGCATTACGTATGTATTAGTGCCACCGATGTAGCGGTACAGAGGTATATCGAGATAGGCAGCTGCTGCTTTGGCTACGGCAAGAGATACACCGAGAATGGCATTGGCACCCAGGTTAGATTTCGTTTTGGTTCCATCCAGTGCCAGCATGGCATGATCGATACCCATCTGGTCGAGGGCAGACATTCCAACTAACTGAGGAGCGATGATGTTATTGATATTTTCTACGGCTTTCAACACACCTTTACCTCCATAACGTCCTTTGTCGCCATCACGGAGTTCCAATGCCTCGTGTTCTCCGGTAGAAGCTCCGGAAGGAACGGAAGCACGGCCCATAAAGCCTGATTCCAACATTACATCTACTTCCACTGTAGGGTTTCCTCTTGAATCGAGGATTTCACGTCCGATAATCTTTTCTATTTTCATAACTATGATATTATTTGTAATTATTTTAAATAGAGAACAAGGGACAATCGGCTTTTGTTCAGTAAAAGATTCATGTTTTGTGAGTGATACCGGTTACTGAATTCTTATTTTCCTCCGATAACTCCTCCAGCTATAGCTGCTATTACTCCTAACGTGATGCTTAATATAAAATAGGTGAAGAATAGTCCGTATAATCCTTGTTTCAATAGAATTACTCCATCATTTGAAAAAGTAGAGAATGTGGTGAAACCTCCACATAAACCGGTTGTCAGCAGTACCCGGTATTCTGTTGCTAAATTGAAGCGTGCCGACCACGCATAAAATAATCCGATAAGGAAACTTCCGAGGATATTGACTGTGAATGTCGCCCATGGAAAAGAGTAGGGGACAATCCGTTCGTGCAACATTTGTTGTACAGAGAATCGAAGTACACTTCCAAGACCTCCGCCTAAAAAGATAAATATGAATGTTTTAGTCATTTTCTATATTGATTTATGGGACTATTTCTAAGATCGCGACAAAGTTAGTATTTATATTTCATCTATATTTTCAGAAAGAGGCTTTTTCTTTAAGATTCAGTCCTTTAATGCCTTATGCAAACGTTTGCCGGGAATTCATTTATATTTTCATTTTATTCCTTCGTCCGCATTCCTTTTCATCCTTATATTTGCATCACGATTACAATTCTCTAAAAATAATTCAAATCATGAAAAACATGAAAGTAATTAAATTGTTCTGTCTTCTGCTCTTTTTATTTGTGAGCAATTGGACAATGGCTGAGAGCATTACCTCTCCAAACGGACAACTGCAACTGAACTTTTCAGTAAACGCACAAGGTGAACCGATCTATGAACTTTCCTACAAAGGAAAAGCTGTTATCAAACCTTCTAAACTCGGTCTGGAGCTGAAAGATGCTCCGGGATTGATGAATGGATTTACACTGGCAGACACCAAGACTTCTACTTTTGATGAAACTTGGGAGCCAGTATGGGGTGAAGTGAAGCAAATCCGCAATCATTATAATGAAATGGTTGTGACGTTGAATCAGAAGGCTCAGGATCGTAATATGATCATCCGTTTCCGCCTTTTTGATGATGGGCTGGGTTTCCGTTACGAATTTCCTTTATCTAAGAATCTGAATTACTTTGTTATTAAAGATGAGCATACTCAGTTTGCTATGGCAGGCGACCACACAGCTTTCTGGATACCGGGTGATTATGATACTCAGGAGTATGATTATACAGAATCTAAACTTTCTGAAATCCGTGGTTTGATGAAAGGTGCCATTACTCCTAACTCTTCACAGACTACTTTCTCTCCTACAGGTGTGCAAACTTCCTTGCAGATGAAAACTGCCGATGGCCTTTATATTAACTTGCATGAGGCTGCCTTGGTAGATTATTCTTGTATGCATCTTAATCTGGATGATAAGAACTTCGTATTCGAATCTTGGTTAACTCCTGATGCAAAAGGGGATAAAGGATATCTGCAAGCTCCCTGCAAATCTCCATGGCGTACGGTTATCGTAAGTGATGATGCTCGTGATATCCTGAATTCTAAGCTGACGCTGAATCTGAATGAGCCTTGTGCCTACGAAGATGTTTCCTGGATTAAGCCGGTGAAATATGTAGGTGTGTGGTGGGAGATGATTGCCGGTAAGAGCACTTGGGCTTATACCGATGATTTGCCTTCCGTAAAATTGGGTGAAACGGATTATACTAAAACTAAACCTAACGGACGTCATGGTGCTACCAATGAGAACGTAAAACGTTATATAGACTTTGCTGCTGAAAATGGACTTGATCAAGTACTGGTAGAAGGTTGGAACGAAGGATGGGAAGATTGGTTCGGTCACTCCAAAGATTATGTGTTTGATTTTGTAACTCCGTATCCTGACTTTGATGTAAAGATGTTGAACGAATATGCTAAGAGCAAAGGTGTGAAATTGATGATGCATCATGAAACTTCTGCTTCCGTACGCAATTATGAACGTCATATTGATAAAGCTTACCAGTTTATGGTAGACAACGGTTACAATGCAGTAAAGAGTGGCTATGTAGGCAATATGATTCCTCGCGGTGAACATCATTATGGTCAGTGGATGAACAACCACTATCTCTATGCTGTGACTAAAGCTGCTGATTATAAGATCTGTGTAAACTGTCTCTTATACACATCTCCGAGCCCACGAGACTAGGCATGATC
>ENA-OZUC01000094-OZUC01000094.1-human-gut-metagenome-genome-assembly--contig:-NODE-94-length-15932-cov-4.443535_pt1 | contig 15932 bp, 10 predicted proteins | sample MGYA00243433_ERZ654021 | MGnify/ENA primary metagenome ERZ654021 (study PRJEB26926, sample SAMN06164715) | human gut metagenome | biome: ENVO:00009003; feature: ENVO:2100002; material: ENVO:00002003...
TACGCATCCAGCACGGCATTCATCTGCTCACGGTAGGTCTGTTTCGGGTCGGTGGCATGTATCATCACATGGTATTCCGTCACTCCGCCGGTTACAACAAATGCAGCCACTTCCGCCCTGCCTGAAGGATAAGAGTATGATGTGTATTTCATATCATTAACGAGAGATTGTTTCAATCGCAAAGATAAGTTTTTTATCCGACAAGGAGTAGTGAAAATCGCAACTTTCGCTTGTTTTGTTCTTATAAAAAAGTTACTTTTATAGAAAAGTATAAAATATACAGTTATTAGGAGCGAAAATATTTATCACATCGGCATCCAGGACTTTGAGAAGCTGCGCAAAGGCGGTTATTTCTATGTGGACAAGACCGCCTTAGTATATAAGTATTCACATTATTTCCCTATCATTCAGCCCTTTCTGGTGAAACTTCTTTTTCCTTCTCACCACCTCATATACATTGCCGTAGACGTTTCAGTCCCGCCTGCAGCTGCACTGAACCGAACTGCATGGGATTGCTGCCACGCATCAGGGCGGGATGCGCCTTTTGCAGCTCGTCGAAGATATCGGCAGCAGTCAGGTCAAGACTCTTCTTTGCCGAAACGGAGCACGGAACAAGTTGCAGACCGCTTCCTCGGCAAGACTGACACGATAAAAAGCCTCGTTGTGCGCTTACAGCTTTCGCGCTCCGGCGGCGCTTTTCTTCCCGTTCCTCCCGGTTTCGGTATTTCTTTTTGTGCATGTTTCAGCCTTTCGGAAAAGGCTATCAGTTGTCCCGCTTTCTTCAAAAATCATTCCTGCCGACAAACATACTTATTTATGCTGCAGAGCCCTTTATTTTCAGTACTTTTACACGATTCTTTATAAGTGAACGACCCGAGTTATCCAATCGGCTGACCCAGGTCGTTCAATCGAACAGCCAGAGTTGTTCGTTCGGCCGACCGGGGTCGTTCACTTATAGAAAGACACTTCCGAGGGAAGAAGCAAATACGTTGAACGCACTAAAACCTATTGATATGGCAATACTATATGACTGGTACGAGAATCCGGGCACCAATGAGGAAGACCCGGAAGAAAGAGGCCTCCATCCTCGCCCGTTGCTCAACGGGAAAATAACCATGCGGCAGCTCTACAACCGCGTACATGCCCGCAGCTCGCTCACGGTGGGCGACGTAATGAACGCGATAGACTGTCTGACGCAAATCTGCGGCGAAGAACTGCGCGACGGGCACGAGGTGCACATCGAAGGGCTGGGCTACTTCGCCCCCACCCTGGAAGCCACACAGAAAGTGACCCGCAGCACCCCGAACAAGCACCTGAAACTCCGGCTGAAGAGCATCAGCTTCCGTCCCGACGTCAGGCTGAAACAAGCGATGACGGGAGTCAGTGCCATCCGCAGCAAATACACCCGCCACTCCCTGAAGCTTTCGGAAGTGGAGATAGACATGAAGCTGAAAGAATACTTTGCCGACCACGACGTGCTGATTCGCAGTGACTTCCAAGCGCTGTGCGGCATGGCACGCACCACCGCAAACGTCCACCTGAAACGGTTGCAGCAAGAAGGCAAGCTGAAGAATGTAGGGAAACCCACGCAACCCATCTATCGGGCCATGCCGGGATACTACGGTGTGTCGCGCGATGCAAAAACGGGGCGATGAGGGTGGAAAGCAGTTTCACCGAAAAAGCCGATGAACAGGAGGATAGGAGAAGGAGGTGAAGGGATAAAAAGGAACATTCTGCGCCCGGAAATCAAGGGTAATGCAAAAAGAAATGTGAATTGTATGCAGAAAGGCAATAGAGAAAGAATGCGAAAAGGCGAATCTCACGACCCGCCTTTTCCTGATTTAACCATTAAACAATTGTACTATTCGGTTAATGCATTTACAATTATCCGATGTTACGGACGACTAATGAGGTCGGAGGTAACGACAACTGCTTTGAATTTAATAGCTTATTTATAAGATCTAATTATTTTAAAGTGCTCCTTTAGAAAACACAGTGGAGAAGAATGACGTAGGAACTGTGAAAGCCCTACCTGCAGAAAGCGGTTGTCTAACATTTCCATACTCCCAATAAATATAATTTCCATTGGTAGCACTCAAAGATTTTATAGTATATGTGCCTGGATTAATGTAAAAGTAGTACCAAGTGTTTGAACTATGCTTTGAGTATAAGGAAGATCTCCTATATAAACCAAATTGAGATATCCTCTTGACGCTCTGAAAGTACTTCCTACGACAAACGTTCCCCAATTAGACTATGTCGTATAATCTCTAATGCAATCACACGATAAATTCCACGAGCCAAGAAATAACAATATGGAGAATCCTAGTTCACACGCTGTCAAAACATATTGTTTACCACTTTGTTTTTTATGTGATTATTACTTGAGGAATACGGGCGGATATTACCCGCCCGCACATCCAATATTGACTATTTTCTCTTGAAATTCCAGAACCATGCGGTACCACCTCCAGAAGTCACCCCTGGCTCAGGTGCGCAAAGCCGAAGTTCATCCTCTGTGATTTTCAAGATGTGATATACATACTGACGTGCATTTCCTTGATTAGGTTGTACGCCCAACAAAGGAATAGTACCAGAAAATTCAATTGTACCTACATCCCATCCAGATTGTACCATATCTTCTGAAACTTTTACAGAGCCACTTTCACCACGGCTTGTCTGGACACCTGACAGACTAAGCGAGAACCAACCATTCAATCCGTCATCAGGTAGTCCCGCACCTATAGCCTGCCCATCAATTTCTCCACTACGGACAACCCACCAACCGGGACCTGTGTTTGACAGAAATCCACCATTACCCCAGCAGCCGTCTTCGGCTTCTGTATTCCAAGTCCAAGTTGTTGTGCCATAACCACCATCCGGAGTTGTACCAAAGATATCAGCATAAATAGCAGGAAGATCCGTGTACTCCGTTACTGCTATTGATTTGGAAGCCGATTTTGTAATGGAGCCGTCCGAATTAATGGCTGTTATATACACTTGCAATTCTTTATTAGGAGGAGCTACTTGAACCGACGGAGCCGTACCTTCTGCCAACTTGGTATCAGACGTAGCATCATAAACCTTCACATAACGTGACGGAGTAGGAACAATCCGAATGTTGTTGTTTCCCTGATTCTTGGCTACAAGTTCAAAAGTAAGATTTTCCGGTGTGACATTAGGATCCGGACTGATTTCATCCACTATCGGATCACAAGCCACCAGCAGCATTGCAAACAAAGGCATTGCGAATAATATCTTTTTCATATCTTTTTTCATTTTAAATTCATATTCTATTCTTGCCAACCATTATACTCAGCACTTGCATCCGTATAACCCGCATTTTGTTCTACCTTTCCTTCATTCAAGAGGACTTGGTTTTCGGGAATCTTCTGGAAACCTGCCGTAGCCTTATAACGTGCGGCATAACCACCGTTCTGCGCCACATTACGGCTTTCAACCCCATTTGTATAAACTTTTGCTCCCGTCTGTCTTTCAAGGGCATCGGCAGCAATATGCCAACGGCGAATATCGTTCCAGCGAGTACCTTCAAAACAGAGTTCCCAACGGCGTTCATTCTGCAATGCAGCCAACGAATATGTATCAATAGGTTCAAGTCCGGCACGACTACGCACTCTGTTTATACCGCTAACATCTTCCTTCAATTCAGACTGCATCAACAATACATCCGCAAAACGAATCAAAACCAAATCATGAATAGAACCGGTTTGCATCAGATTATCATTAATCCAGCCGTCGGCACCATACATTATCTTCTCAAATACCGGTTCAATCGTTTTATTTCCAGCCTCACCCGTATTATAAGCCATAATAGAACCTATTTTCATCTGATAATAATCTGTTTCTTGGATAAAGCCGTCACCACCACCTTTATTATAACTCGGCATATCCTCCGTCTTGAATACGGAGGCCGGACGACGGGCATCATTGTGTTCTGCCGCACTCCAATCATTATAAAGATTGGGAGCTACAGGACCGGCCCCCCATCCTTGTCCAAAGGGGAAAGAATTGGCCTGATCATTGCCACGTACACCAAAATGCAGAGCATAACCGTTACCATAACCGATAGTAGTGCTCCAAGATGCAAGTTTATTATATTTAATGGCAAACATGGATTCGGGATTTACCGCTGCATCATCTTCTACCCATTTCAGCCCCTGACCGGCAGTAAACGGAAAATCTTCTACCGTACATCTATTGGTATATGCCCACAAATTACGAAACTCAGGAACAAGACTATAACCGGAATTATTCACACAATCATCAATATATCCAATCACATCCTGCTTGGTCAAAGTTGTCCCATCAGGCAAATCAACTGAAGTCAACGGACTATAGTTCGTACTAACCAAATCGTTCAGAGTTTCACCATTGCCATACATGCCGGTATAATACAACCAAGCACGTCCTAACATAGCTTCAGCCGTATATTTATCAACATGCCCATCCGATTTACGAACAGCCGGCATATTTGCAGCCGCATCGCGAAGATCCTGCAGAATCTGCCCCCAGATAACAGCGGCAGTCGGAGGAGTAGTATCTTCGGGCAACAAAGCAGTAATCACCAAAGGTACACGGCCATACATAGAAGCCAACTCGTAGTAATAAAAAGCACGAAGAAACTTGGCTTCGCCCTCAGCCTGCGCTCTTACTTCCGGATCCATTTCAATACCGGCAAGAGCCTCCAACAACGTATTGGCACGGTTGATTCCTTGATAGCGAGCCACCCAGTAATCCTGCGTAGCATTTGTACCCGTATTACAAAGAAGGTCTAAAGATTGCATCAACTTGTCATTGGGACCACCACCACCCAACATATCATCGCAAGCCAGCAGGGAATTATACAAGAAAGACTGCTGCGGAAAAGCATTGACATTATTCAGGTTCTGATATATGGCAGCTAAAGCCTGATTGGCATCTTCAGCCGTTTTAGGAAAATTGGTCGTATCTTTTTCCGTCAGACTCATCGAGTCCAGACTACAAGAAGTAAACGTTCCTGCCATCATCAAAGCTGCCCCTATTAAATATGCTATTTTTTTCATCATGTATCAATTTTAGAATTTAACATTAACACCTACCATATAAGTACGAGGTTGAGGATAGTTACCTACATCAACACCGGTTACCCACGGTTCTTTGTCATTGAGAGCTCTACCATTCTCCGGATCCATCCCTTTATAACCGGTAAAAGTAAATAGATTCTGTGCAGCAGCATACACACGAAGTTGCTGGAACGGACAGTTCTTCCAAATTCTCTTGAAATCGTATCCTATTGTCAGATTTTGAATGCGAACATAGTCGGCATCATCAATATAAATATCTGAAATGGCCTGGAAATTCTGTCCACTATTTCCCGGCGCAAGCAGCGGATATCTGTTTGAGGTTCCTTCTCCGTGCCAGTAATCGTAAACTTCTGTCGTATAGTTTTCATACTGTCCGTCTGAGAACTTTCTCCAAGAACGAGCCACTTGTGCACCAAAAGCGCCATAGGTTGTTACAGAGAAATCAAATCCTTTATATTCCGCACTTAACGTAAGCCCCATTGTCACGTCAGGATGAGGATTACCCAAATCAGTCTTATCATCATCATTAATCACCCCATTTCCATCAACATCCACAAACTTCAAATCGCCCGGTTTAATACTTGCACCTTGCTTAGAGTTTGCCGCATTGCCTTTACAATTCTGGTCAAGATATGCCTGCAAGTCATTCTGGTTCTGAATGACACCGTCCGTCTTATAACCATAAAAATAGCCAATAGGATGTCCTTCTTCCATACGGACAAACCGACCCGTACTCTGAGCCAACAAATCATTACCGCCTTCAATAAAATGATTGGCGTTATTAACCTCCGTCACTTCATTCTTATTATAGGCCATATTGACATTCACTCCATACTTGAACTCCTTACCAATCTGATCTCTCCAGCCCATTGAAAGTTCAAGACCAGTATTCTTTACCGTACCGGCATTTTGATATTGAGAAGAGAAACCGGAAGCCGCATTGGTACCCACTTCCACTAACAAATCTTTCGTCTGCTTGTTATACCAGTCCATGGTAAAACTCAGACGGTTATCCAAGAAACGGGCATCAATACCGATATTGGTCTGTTCTGAAGTTTCCCATGTCAAATCGGGGTTAGCCAGACGATTCGGGTAAGCTCCGGTTGTACCTCCATTCTTATCTGAGCCAAATGTATAAAGGCCATAATCGCCAAACTCGTAACCGGCACGCCAATTTGAATTAGGGATATTGTCATTACCATTCTGTCCCCAACCAGCACGGATTTTCAAGAAACCAAGCCAAGAAGCAGTATTCTTCATAAAAGCCTCGTTTGAAATAACCCAACCAGCAGAGAATGATGGGAAATATCCCCATTGATTGCCTTTCGCAAACTTAGACGAACCATCGGCACGAATGATAGCAGAAAACATATAAGTTTCCTTAAAGTCATAATTCAGACGTCCAAAATAAGACATCTTAGAACCATAATCCGAGGGATAACCATCTACTGTAGCAGTAGCTTTACGTTCTGTATTATGTAAATAAGCATGCGTAAAGTCGCCAAAAGCACTATTATAACCGGTTGCCTCTACTGACTCGCCATAAGTTGGTCTTGATTTAGAATACTCTGTACCAACCAAAACATCAAAATGATGTAAGTCTGTAATATCAAACCGATAACTCAACGTATTAGTCAAACTCCAGTTCCAACCCAAAGACACGTTATTTATCGTTTGGTCTTTATCACGGCTATCCCCCTGATTATTAATGCGGTAAACAGGAAGATATGAGCGCCATGAACTTGACCATTGTTTGTAACTAACCTGACCTTTATAAATAAGATTCTTAAGTGGTTGTACTTCCAGATATGCCGCTGTGTTCAGATTAAAATTCTTATTCTTATTATTCCCAGCCTGATTATATACCATGTGAGCCATCGGATTAGAAGCATATGCAGTATAATCAAGTATACCATTAGCACTCGTTCCAAAATTCTTCAAATCATCATACATGAAGAAATCACCATTCTCATTATATACAGGAATCAGAGGAATAGCACGCAAAGCATTAGAAAGGTCATTCGAATATTGATTACCTAACTGCACACCTTGATTCTGTTTGTGCTGATAATATATATTCTCACCAAACTTTATCACATCCATATCTCCCTTACGGTATATCACATGCTCAGAATTAATGCGGAAAGTAAAACGACGATAGTCAGTCTTCACTGGACCACCGAATGCACCATCCTGATACTGATAGCCTATACCTGTCGAAAACTTGGAGAATTCAGAACCACCTGTTACATTCAACGCATGATTAGTAACCACAGCATTTTTATTCCGGAATTCTTTTACCCAATCTGTACCTGGATTGGTACCATTCTGATAAGCAGTCAGCAAATCAGCATCTACGAATTTTGACCAATCATACGGTTGGCCTCCATTATTATAGGCTACTTGATCCATTACCGCCATATATTCTTTGGCATTCAGCATATCAGGCATCTTATATACATTTGCCCAGCCTACGTTTCCATCATAAGATACAGAAACCTTTCCTACCTTACCCTGCTTCGTAGTAACAAGGATAACACCGTTGGCACCGCTCGAACCGTAAATTGCACAAGATGCAGCATCTTTCAACACATCAATACGTTCAATATCGGCAGGATTCAAGGCGTTAATATCGCCACCGGCTACACCATCAATGACGTAAACTGGAGCTGTATTTCCGTTAGTACCAGCACCACGAATATTAATTTTAAATCCATCGCCTGGCTGACCGGAAACGGCCTGAATATTTACACCCGGAGACTGGCTTTGCAAAGCGCCCAATGCCTGCGTGGTATTTAATTTTGCGATGTCTTCACCTTTTACCTCAACCGTAGCACCTGTCACCAGTTTCTTCTTCTGAATACCATAACCTACTACGACTACTTCATCCAGCAATTCCGTATCTTCTTTCAGCTGAATTTTGAAATTAGTCTGGTTGCCTACTACGATTTCTTGCGGCTGATAACCGATAAAAGACACAACAATCGTTGCTCCCGGCTGAACATTCAATGTGAAATTACCGTCAATATCAGTAATAACACCATTTGTGGTGCCTTTTTCCAATACATTAGCACCGATAACCGGTCCCATTGCATCTGTTACAGTACCTGTGATTTTTTTTGCTTGCTGCACAGCATCTATTGCATCGACCGATGCGGCGAAAAGTTGCGGAGTATAAGTCAGGCTGACAGCCGAACAGATACCTACGAGCAGCGCGGTTCTTCTGAAATTTAAATTCATACTTATATTTTTCTTAGATTAATGAATTGGTATTGCCTGGCGGCATCTACCGTTTAATATAAGGTTAAACTTCTCTTTTTGAGGAAAAATTAAATATACCTTATTTATAAAGTGGTTGGTATACATATTACTCCTTTCCCATAAGCATTTTTCATTTCATTAACGGTTAAACATTATATGATTATTATCAAATTTCAATCAGGCTTGACAAAAGTAGACTTTTGACAACAAACTTTATAATACTATCTTATCAAATAACGACACTCATTTAACATCCATTCATAGCCTATAAAGGAAACCACGATGGTAGCTCCCGGTTTCACATTCAAGGCAAAATTACCGTCAATGTCGGTAATTACACCATTCGTAGTGCCCTTTTCCAATACATTGGCACCAATGATAGGGCCCATCGCATCGCTGACGACACCCGTAATTTTCTTTGTTTGCTGCACTGCCTCAACGGTATCCACCGATGATACTGCGAAAAGCTGAGGGGTATAACCCAGGCTGAACACCGAACATATACCCGCAAGCAGCGCTGTCTTTCTAAAATTTAAATTCATACTGCATTTCTTAGATTTAAAACAAACACAAAACCTCCCAAAAGAAGATTTTTTTAGTTAACAAAATGAGAGTAAGTCAAGAAACCGTGACATGCAATCAAGGCGTTGACATTTAAAATTACTTCCAAACAATTCATGTTTTCACAGCATCATTCTTCTTTTCTTCCATAAGCACAATTCTTTTTTCTTAATTATTAATGGTTAAATCATATTGTTTTTAAAGGGCTATTTTTTCAGTGTCGTCAATTCGTCACGAACCATTCTCCCCCACTCTTTCATGTCTGCATCTTTCCAGTTTCCCTCGGAAGAAGCCGACGGATAGAACATGGAGCAAGTCTCATCCTTGTCAGACAAAGACCAGGCCACCCAGCTGATGGAATGCCGCTGCATCCACTCCAGCCAATTCCCCCACTCTTCTTTATTGATGGGGCCGTCCCCACTTGCCTCCATACCGGCACATTCGGAAACGAAAATCGGCAAGCCCTTGCCCAGAGCATAGTCGGCGCGGTCGCGCAGCCACTGTCCGTGGGTATTGGCATAAAAGTGGAGTGTATACATTATATTGCTATATCCGGTAATAGGATCGTCTGCAGCCAAATGGATGTCCTGGTCCCAATGCGGACAACCTACGAGGATAACGGCATCCGGCTCTATGGCACGAATCGTCTTGATAACCTCCACAGAGTATGCCTTCACCTGCTCCCAACTGTCTTCCACCGGTTCATTGAAAACCTCATAGATAACATTAGGAACCCCTTTGTAACGGGTAGCCATTTGAGTGAAAAACTCCTTTGCTTCTTCCTGCCGCAGATTGTGGCTATGCCAGTCGATGATGACGTAAACGCCGTTCTCGATAGCAGCATCCACCACTTTCGTAACACACTCAATACCGAACTCGGGCTTGTTCACATAACAGGCGCTATCCAAATCCACTCCCATAGAGGCCCGAAGCACTTGTGCGCTCCAGTCATTGACCAGATAAGCAACCGAAGAGGCATTGTAGAAACGAGGCCAGAACTGATGCCAGCCATAGCTGACACCGTGCAATACCACCGTGTCTCCTTCGGTATTCATCAGCTGCGTACCATTGACCACCAATGCCAGTAGCGTTTCCTTTACATTTTCATTCTTCGACGGGTTTGTTCCACAACCAATGGCCATACCTAGGCAACAAACCGCCAACATAACTTTCCATATGCTTTTCATATCATACTTAGTATTTAGAGTTATACATCTTTCTTAATAACAGTACAAACGCTTTGTACACGCTTACATTCTAATTTTCAGGCAGGGATTACACGGAAAAACACAGATAGGTTCAATTTTGCAACTTCCGGTTTTCCGCTTTAATTATTTCAATAGTGCTGTCTGTGGCAAAGACAGAGTTCAGTCCTTGTTGTTCTTGAGCCGGGTCACCGGTATAGTCATCCCCCTTTTCCCAGAATACATGGTCGGGATTTTGTCCGGCAAAACCGCCCCATGCCCAGAAGTTGCATCCAGCAAAGAGTCCACCGCTCTCACGGTCCTGGCAGATAAGGTCGAATACATAACGGTAATATTCATCGCGGGCAGTGGTCGGTGCCTCTTTGGAGAAGCTGAAGCCGTCACGGGGAAAACCGAACTCCTCCAGAACAATCGGCTTGCTGTACTTCCGGGCAATGACCATGTGGTCATCTATATATTTCTTAGTATTTTCCTTGGCACGCGGAAGAAGTTCCGTCAGGCTGTCCGCTTTCACCCAACTCCAGTTGTAAGGCCAGATGTGGATATTCAGATAATTGATGTTGGGGTCGGCATGAATCTTCTCGAAAAGACTCATATCCATTTCGCATCCCCACGAGCCCTCACTGCCGGAAGACACCATGTGGTTCGGGTCGAGTGACTTGATTTGTGCAGCCACATCGGCCATCCAGCGGGCAAACGGTTCCTTGTTCTCGTCAGAGAAAGCGCGAGGCTCGTTACCAATCTGCCAGGACATAATAGTAGGGTCATCCACATATTTTATCTGATTATACCTATTGGTGCGTGAAACAATATAATTGACATGATTGGCAAACAAAGCCTTCGCGCTGTCCGATTGGGGGAACTGCTTGACATACTCCATATAGGCGGGCCATCCGTCTACGGCAGGTACCACGGCATCACCGTGTCCAGACCATTGCAGGTAAACGGAATAGCCACCACTCCATTCCCAGGAATTGTTCAAATAGAGGACAGCCGTCATATCACGTTCACGCAGTTCATTCATAAAATAATCCAATCCGGCTAAAATAGTATCATTATAGACGCCCGGTGCCACTTGCAAAGAGGGCTCTACCCGCGTCTTTATGCCATTTTCACCGTCAGCACCCACCAATACGCGCAGGTTGTTGATGCCAATACTTTTCAGAAAGTCCAACTCCTTATGCAACCGTTCACGATTGCCGCCTTCACCTTCGGAACCAAGAATAGCACCGTACCAGAAATTGGCACCTACAAAATAATAGGGTTTTCCGTCGCGAACGAACTGTCCATCGGCGTTGACCTTAATAAACGAATGCTCCGCAGGCTTAGGGGCACATGCTCCCAAAAAGAATAAAAGTACTGTCAGCAAAAAGAATTGTTTCTTCATATTATCAGTTTTTAAGCGATACACAAAGATACGCGGCTCATATCATAAAAAATGATACTATATTATCAGATAAATGTGCTAATGTGCCAATAGCCTGCGGCATGATGGCGCAGCATAAATATTACGCAGCCAATTAGCACATTAGCACATTAATCACATTGACACATTAAGTTGTCTCCGTATCCAATCCAGCCATTCATCCCACTGTTCCTGATACCAGTAATGCCCGGTTTCCAGATAAAGATGCAATTCCTTCGGAGAAGAAATCACATTGTAGGCTGCATACATGGAAGTGGGAGGACAGACTTCATCGTTATACCCCCAACTGAACCAACCGGGCACATTCAGCAGGCAGGCAAAGTTTGCCGTATCATAATAGCGTACCGTTTCAAGCTGCTTTTCATCGGGAGTACCGTAATAATAGAAATAATGGGGCCAACCGCAAGCACGCTTCTTGAAGAATGCTTCGTGGTCGCATAAGGCAGGATGAACAGCCGCCAGAAAAGTAACGCGTGAATCAAGAGCCGCCGTAATCACAGACAAGGCACCGCCCTGGCTGGAGCCCGTAACACCCAGCGCTTTCCCGTTGTACTGCGGCAGCGAACAGATAAAATCCACAGCACGCAAAGCGCCTACCACCACACGGTTATAGTAAGAAGCATCCCGGCTGTCGCGGCCGAACGTCCAGTAATTGCTCAGCGCCCCACCTGCCAGCGCATCATATACAGACTGCTGCATCGTGACGGGAATGCCGTGGATACCCACCTCCAATGTAATCACCTTTCCAGGAGCCGTATACGTATCTCCCGCATAAGGGCGGACACCCGCACCGGGCACACGCAGCAAAGCCGGATACTTCCCTTCTTTCTTGGGAATACTGAGAATACCGTAAAAACGTCCTCCCCAAGCTTTTGTCTGGAAGCTGACCTGATATACATTATCCGTTTCCGTACAGCGTTCGGGAAGCAGTGTCATAAGGGGATTCAACGGAGTCTTGCGCGCCTCTTCCAAGGTCTTGGCCCAATAATCCCGAAAATCGGCAGGAAGTTTCGCCACTGGTTGCAGCTGCTCGGGAGCATAGGCCGATGTAGCCAGCCCTTCATAAGTCCGGCCGTCCACATACGCCTTGACCTTGCAACGCAAGAAGCCTGCAGTCTTCATCGTGCCTTGCAACTTCAAGGTACCATCTTTCAGCACCATGTCTTTCTTTACTTCAGTAGGATACATCTCGGGCCCCAGTTCATAGTCAATCTTGACATCGGGCAAGAGGTTCTGTGCCTTCAGCACCCGGACGGTAAACGTACACTTCTCATTCAGACGATACACCCAATCGCTATGGTCGGGTGAAACGACTACACGGATTTCATTGCCACGTATCTGCGCCGTCACAGCACATACACACAGCAGACATAAGAATAAGGAAAAAACTCTTTTCATGATATCAGATATTAGTATTAATCATTGGTGCAAAAATAGGCACTTCCAATGAAGAATACCAATACTTTCTTATCATATCACCAGCTTCTTTTTCCGATAATTCTCACGGAATTCCTTCGGCGAGCATCCCTTCTTCCGCTTGAACATACGATTGAAATTGGACAGATTGTTGAAGCCGCAGTCATAGCACACCTCTGCAATGGTACGCGTGGAATCTACCAACATACGCGTGGCAAAGCCCAGACGGATATCAATAATGTAGTCGGAAAGCGTCTTGCCGGTGCGCAGGCGAAAGAAACGGCTGAAAGAGACCGGTGTCATGCCCACCATATCGGCCAATGAAGCCAACCGGATCTCCTCCTGATAATGGGTGGAAATGTATTTCTGCACCTTCTGTACCCGGCGGCTGTCAGAGAAAGTCTCTATCTTGGCAAACGAAGAACTGGACAGCACCCGGGCATTGTCATAGAGGGAAAGTTCGTAAAGGATACGGAGAAAGTTCATCACGGCATAAAAGCCCTGCTCCTCGGAAGCCAGCTTATCCAGCCAGTTGTACACCTTCATGATGGCCTGCATGGGGAAACTAAGTCCGCACTGTGCACGCTCCAGCATCCGGCGGATACTGTCGAACTGGTTCTTGTTGACAACGTTCCCGAAGAACAAGTCGGGAGAAAACTGGATGGTAATCTCCCGAATATCCCCGGAGGTACATTCATGTTGCTCCCATACATGCTCCAACTCCTTGCCGGTTATCAGCACCAGGTCATAATCACCGATAATCTCGGCAGAATCGCCCACCACACGGCGGACGCCAGAAGCATGTTCCGTGAAGTTCAGTTCATACTCTGCGTGACAATGGATGGGGTAGGTAAATTCTGTTTTGTGACGGTCGGCAATATAGAAACAGTCACGTTCCGACAGAGGGGTTATCTCCCTCATGATATAGTTCTGGTTTTCCATAGGCATTGGTTAAAAAAATATCATGCCGCAAATATACTCATTCTTTTTAATCCCACAACAGTACCATTTGTTACATTTAGGGATAATATATGAACAGACACCCGGGAAAGTCCTGCCCGGAAAAGCACAATTTCCGTTCTTCTCCCCCTTAATCTCTAATGCAAAGATGTATGAGATGCACATCTCATGCTGTACGAGATATACATCTCATACAACACGAGATGTGCATCTCGTACACTTACATACTATAGTTTGAGGAAGAAAGAAGCGGAGATCCCTCTCTTGCCCCATAGACAAAAGAAAGGTCTCCGCTTCGCCGGATGATATGAATGACAAACCGCTTACTTCTGCAACTTCAAGACACAGGAAGTTTCCGGCATATTTTCCGAAACGACCGTCAGTGTGGCTTCTCCCGCTTCGCCGGTACTTTGCAACAGCACCTGTGCAAGTCCGTTGAATGCCTTTACCTGATAGGTACGGGCATCGGTGTCGGCCGGACGTTCCGTAGCCTGATAAGCGGGGTCGCCATTCCCCACCCCAAGGATGCGTACCGGACCGGAGACGGTTATCGTCAAGTCGTTGCAGGCAGTGGGGACAAAACGTTTCTTCTTGTCCTGCAACTCAATGTTACACACTGCCACATCCCGATTGTCTGCCTGAATGACGGAACGGTCTGCCGTCAGGGAGATACGGGCAGGAACACCGGTAGTCTCCACAGTACGGGCCAATATTTTTTTGCCGTTCTTATAGCCTACAGCCTTCACTGCACCGGGCTGGAAAACGGCTTTCCAGGAAAGATGGCCGTTTCGGGGCATCGGTTTGCGATCCAGTTTCTTGCCGTTCACAGTCAATTCCACTTCATCGCAGTTGCTGTATACCCAAATATCGATGCTATCACCTTCGTGACCTTGCAGATTCCAGTGAGGAAGGATGTGCAGCACCGGCTCATCCGTCCACCAGGACTTCAGATACCAGGCTTCGTCCTTGGGAAAACCGCAGTAGTCCAGAATGCCGAATTGTGAACCCGTAGCCGGGAACTTCATGGGGTTGGGCTCGCCGCGGTAGTCGAAACCCGTCCAATAGAAAAGACCTGCCAGGTAGGGGCGTTCGTCATAGAATTTCCAGCCACGCTCGATGCAGTTCAGCAGGCTGTCAGGTCCGTTCGGCTTGCGGTTGTGCGCCACCATGTGGCCTTTGTCGTGGGCATCGAAGTAGATGCCGCGCGTACCACAGCCCGTAGTCTCTTCCGAACCGAGCGCACGGCGGCCGGGATAATCCTTGCGGTGCTGCTCCACCGGATTCTGAAGGATGTAGTTATAACCGGCCACGTCTGCGGGAATCAAGATGGCAGGGCCACTGCTCGAAGCAACGGTCATGAGGCGCGTAGGGTCGAAACGGTGGCAATATTCACGCATCGTGGCAGCAATGCGTGTACCGTTTTCTTTCCACTCGATGCTCCACTCCTCGTTGCCTACGCTCCAAAGGATGATGCACGGATGGTTGCGGTCGCGGTCTATCATGCGTTTCAGCAAGCGGGTATGTTCTTCGTTGACACCCGTCAGACGGTTTTCCTCTATCACAAGAATGCCGAGGCGGTCACAGGCATCGAGCATTTCGGGAGTCATCGGGTTATGGGAAGAACGGTAGGCATTGCAGCCGAACTTCTTCAGTTCCTTCAATCGGTACACTTGTAGGGCATCGGGAATGCCGGCACCTACTCCGGGGTGGTCTTGGTGCATGTTCACACCTTTCAGTTTCAGAGGCTGTCCGTTCAGAAGGAAGCCCTTGTCGGCATCGAAGCGGATGTCACGAATACCCGTAGTAGTGGTATAAGCATCCACTAGCTTGCCATACTGATAGACTTCCGTAAGCAGTGTATATAAATAAGGTGCATCCACACTCCAAAGATGAGGTTTGTCCAGCGTTATTTCACCGACGGTGAGCTGGCGGTCTTTCGGCAGTACCGGCTGACCGGCCGTTTCGCAGCGTGCCACTTCCTTGCCGTCGGCATCCCGGAGGATATGGCAGAGGCGGTAA
>ENA-OZUC01000198-OZUC01000198.1-human-gut-metagenome-genome-assembly--contig:-NODE-198-length-12172-cov-4.550219_pt1 | contig 12172 bp, 8 predicted proteins | sample MGYA00243433_ERZ654021 | MGnify/ENA primary metagenome ERZ654021 (study PRJEB26926, sample SAMN06164715) | human gut metagenome | biome: ENVO:00009003; feature: ENVO:2100002; material: ENVO:00002003...
TAAGAGACAGAACTTAAATGCTACTTTTTGTAGCGGAATCAACAATAGAAAAAAAAGAGTGTTTGAGATAAACGAACCTAAACCAACAACTTGACGTATGAAACTAATTTTATGTATCGTTCTGTTGGGAGCAAACTTAGCCGTGTCGGCACAAACGAACCTCTCCCTCAGCTACGACGACGCCTTACAAATGTTGCAGAAAGGCAATCAAAGCCTCAAGATCGCCGACAAAGGCATTGAAGCCGCCCGCACAGAACGGGACAAGCTCAATGCTCTGTGGTATCCCAGCCTGCAGGGAGCCGGTACCTACGTCCATATGTCCGAAAAGATAGAAGTAAAACAACCTCTATCCCAGTTCACCGATCCCGCAAAGGATTTTGTACATGACATCATCCCCGACGACCAGTTCATCAGCGGGATACTGGACCAGATAGGCGCCCATACCCTCGTCTTCCCCCTCGCTCCCCGCAACCTCACCACCGTAGGCCTTACAGCCGAATGGATCGTCTTCTCCGGCGGTAAGCGTGTGCGAGCCGGTAAAATCGGAAACCGGATGATTGACCTCGCCCGTGAAAACCGTGCTCAAACTGACGCAACCCAACGAACCCTGCTTGCCGAAAGTTATTATGGTCTCAGCCTTGCCCGCGAAGTCGCAGCAGTACGCCGGGATACCTATAATGGTTTGAAGCAACATTACGAAAATGCTCTCAAACTGGAGGCTGCCGGAATGATTGATAAAGCCGGACGCCTTTTTGCCCAAGTCAATATGGACGAAGCACAAAGAGCACTGGAAGCAGCACAGAAAGAAGTCACCGTGGTAGAAAGCGCCCTGTGCACCCTGCTCAATCTGGAAGACAGTTGCAAGATTGAACCTACCTCCCCTCTGTTCATCAACTCCACGCTTCCGCTCAAAGAAGAATTCGTGCAAACCATGCGTGCCGGCAACCCCATGCTGAACCAGCTATCCATTCAGCAGAGTATCGCCAAGCAGCAGCTACGGATAGACCAAAGCGGTTATCTGCCGGACATCGCCTTGTTCGGTAAACAAACGCTATATGCCCACGGCATACAAAGCAACCTTGTTCCGCGTACAATGATCGGCATAGGCTTTACCTGGAATCTTTTCGACGGGCTGGCACGCGAGAAACGCATCCGCCAGTCACGAATTGCCGAGCAAACTCTTGCATTGGGTAAAGAGAAAGCACAGGATGATCTTTCTGTAGGCATAGACAAACTATACACCGGATTACAAAAAGCCCAGGACAACGTACGTGCACTGAACTCGACCATTGCCCTGAGTGAAGAACTTGTACGTATCCGCAAGAAATCCTTTGCAGAAGGTATGGCAACCAGTACCGAGGTAGTGGATGCCGAGACCATGCTTGCTACCGTCAAAGTAGCCCGTCTGGCCGCTTATTACGAATACGATGTAACACTCATGAATCTACTGGCTCTCTGTGGTACGCCGGAGCAGTTTAAAAACTTCAACAATTGACAGTTGACAATTATAAATTTATAGCAATATGGAACTAACAAAAAAAAGCATCAGCACCACATTTGTCATCATATTGGCAATCACCATACTTGTCTCTATCCTGGGAATGGTCCTTATGAGTCATCAGCCCCTCGTTCTTCAGGGACAAATAGAAACAACGGAAATCCGTATCAGTGGTAAATTACCGGGACGAGTGGATTCATTTCTTGTCCGTGAAGGAGACTGGGTAAAGGCAGGCGATACACTTGTCGTCATCAACAGTCCGACGATAGAAGCCAAATACCGGCAAGTAAATGCCCTCGAGCAAGTAGCCCAAGAACAGAACAAAAAAATCGATGCCGGTACACGCCGGCAGATCATCGCCACCGCCCAGCAACTCTGGAACAAAACCAAGAGTGACCTGACCCTGGCACAAACAACTTACGGGCGCATCCTGACACTTTATAAAGACAGTGTCGTCACCTCCCAACGGAAAGATGAAGTAGAGGCCATGTACCGTGCCGCACAAGCTGCTGAGCGCGCCGCTTACGAACAATACCAAATGGCCGTAGACGGAGCACAAAGCGAAGACCGCGCATCGGCACGCAGCATGGTAGATGCTGCACGCAGTACAGTAGATGAGGTGTCCGCCCTCCTTGTCGATGCACGTCTGACAGCACCGGAGGCAGGACAGATTTCAACTATATTTCCCAAGCGTGGAGAGCTTGTTGCACCAGGCACACCTATCATGAACCTTGTCGTTATGAATGACGCTCATGTTGTACTCAATGTACGCGAAAACTTGATGCCACAATTCAAGATGGACAGTATATTCCACGCAGATGTCCCTGCCATCGGTAAAAAGAACGTAGAGTTCCGTATTTATTACATCAGTCCGCTGGGTAGCTTCGCCACTTGGAAATCAACCAAACAGACTGGAAGCTATGATATGCAGACCTTTGAAATACATGCCCGCTCCACACAAACAGTAGAAGGGTTGCGTCCGGGAATGTCGGTGCTGCTTACTATTAATGATTAACCGATAATCTGTGTGAATGATGAAAAGTCCGTTATACAATGTACTCCACCGCGAACTTCGCCGTATGACCTCCCGCAGGTTATACCTCGGCGTATGCCTCGTACTGCCCCTATTCTGCTTATTCTTCATGGCAACCATTTTCGGTAGCGGACAAATGGAGAACATTCCTATTGGCATTGTCGATCAGGACAATACTGCCACATCCCGGCAAATCGCACGAAATATATCTGCCGTACCTACTTTCAGTGTCACACGGCATTTTACCGACGAAGCCGCCGCCCGGCAAGCCGTGCAACGCAAAGAAATATATGGTTACCTGTCTATTCCTACCGGCTTTGAACAGCATGCTACGACAGGAATGGATGCCACGCTTTCTTACTACTACCATTATGCTCTCCTCTCCGTAGGTAGCGAGTTGATGGCAGCTTTCGAAACCGCGCTGGCACCTGTCGCTCTCTCTCCCATTGCCATGGAAGCTATATCTTTAGGGCTCAATCAGGAACAGATAACCACATTCCTCCTGCCTGTACAAGCCAGTATGCACCCACTCTATAATCCCGACCTGGATTATTCTGTTTATCTGAGCCAACCTTTTTTCTATGTCCTGTTCCAGATACTCATCCTGTTGATGACAGTATATGCCATTGGCAGCGAAATCAAGTTCAATACAGCACAGGAATGGCTGACCACAGCACGAGGGAATATTCTGACTGCCGTCATCGGTAAACTATTGCCTTATACATTCATCTTCTCAGTAATCGGTATATTGGCAAATTATATCCTTTATGGAGTAGTACACATTCCTTTCCACGGTAGCTTGCTGATGATGAACCTCATGACACTGATTTTTATCATCGCCACGCAAGCACTCGCAGTGTTTATATTTTCCATCTTCCCACGGATAGCATACATTATCAGTATCGTATCCATGATCGGTTCATTGGGTGCTACTCTTTCAGGTGTCACCTTCCCCGTAACAAGTATGTATCCTCCGGTACACGCAGCGTCCTATCTGTTTCCCGTCCGGCACTTCACTGAAATCTCACAGTCGATGATTTATTTTGACTCAGGTTTCGGGTATTACTGGCAATCAGCAGCTATACTTTTGCTTTTTCCACTACTGGCATTATTGATACTGCCGAGATTGAGACACTGGATTTTGAAAGATGCAGTAGAAGAAGATTCAGCCCCTATCCACAGTACGGCATATTCCTCCTCAATAGCCACTATCATTTTCAGGGAATGGCGTGCCATCAGCACCAATGCAGCAATCCTCCTGGTATTAATAGGCGGAATCTTTGCTTACGGCCTTCTCTATAACCTGATGTATGCTCCCAACCTTGTACGGAAAACTCCGGTTGCAGTTGTCGACAATTCTCATTCGGCTCTCAGCCGCGAATATATCCGGCTACTCAATGCAACTCCACAAGCCTCAGTCTACGCACTGACACCCAATTACCTTGAAGCAAAAGAGTGGCTGAAACAGAGCAAAGTAGACGGTATCCTATATCTTCCCGCCGATTTCGACGCCCGTGTAGGCCGTGGGGAACAATCGGTCTTTAGTGTTTACGCCGCAACGGATGCTTTCCTGAATTTCAAGAATCTGCAAGAGGCTTCTTCCCGCGTGATGCTTGCCGTAAACGATGCACACCGTGCAGAGGGTGCCGTATTCTTGCCACCACAGGGATTACTGGCAGTAGCCTCATCCGCACCTGTCAATGTAGCGGGCACAGCCCTATATAATTATACGGAAGGATATGGTTCATATCTTATTCCGGCAGTTATGATTATCATTATCTTTCAGACTTTATTAATGGTGATAGGAATGGTGACGGGAGAAGAGGCAGAACGAAACAGACGCCCTATTTTCTCGAAACAATCTCAACTCAATATGAATCTTACCTGGCGCCAAGCATTATATAATGTTTCCGGAAGAACCTTCGTTTACGTTATGCTTTATTTCATCTTTGCCTTATTTTTATTAGGCTTACTCCCCCATCTTTTCAGTATCCCTAATATTGGAAACGGCAGAGACATTATCACAATGATGATTCCCTTCCTGATAGGAACGAGTTTCTTCGGACTGGCTGCATCACGTTACTTCACAGACTCTGAAGCACCTTTACTAATGATCGCCTTCTTCTCCGTAGGCTATATCTTCCTGTCCGGTGTCTCTTATCCACTTGAACTGATGCCATGGTATTGGCAGGCAGCACACTACGTAGTTCCGGCAGCACCTGCCGTGCTTGCTTTCGTCAAACTGAATTCAATGGGAGGAGATATGGCAGATATCCGTCCGGAAATGATCACCCTGTGGGTACAAGTGGTAGTGTACTTCTTGCTGAGTTTATGGGTATTCAAGCATAAGCATTATCGTTTTCGTTTATAAGCAAATGATTGCCACCGTTCCTCATCCCATCCCTGGCGCTGCATTTCCATACGGGCCATGACAAAAAACAGGTCGGAAAGTCGATTGATAAAACGCAATATATCTTCCGGTACAAGATCTTCCCGATTCAGCGTCCAAAGCCTGCGTTCGGCACGACGGGCTACGGCACGGGCAAACTGTAATTGAGCCGACACCTGCGTTCCACCCGGTAGCAGGAAATAGCCGTTGTCTTCAAGCTGAAGCATCATTGCGTCCATAGCCTGTTCGCACCGCACTGTCATTTCCACAGCATGAAGTTCGTTGGGATTGCCACTACCCGGCCTCTCCGGATCTGCATCCCGTAAGCCGGAAGGGGTTGCAACATAGCTCATCACCACCATCAACTCACGTTGTATATCATGGAGTAATTCCTGCCATACATCTTTCACCGGAAGCAACGACCTGACAATTCCTATCACCGTATTCAGTTCATCAATGCAACCATTAGCTTCAATGCGGATATCATCTTTCGGAACACGCTCTCCACCGTGGATGCCTGTCATTCCTTTATCTCCTGTTTTAGTATAAATCCTTCTCATAAATTACAGGTATATCTTACATTATTTCACTCTCCCGGAACTTGTTCAAATAATGACCAAATTCCCGTTTCTCCCCAATACAAATGCGTATAACTCGCTATCAGGTTTTTATAACAAAACACGGCTGTATTCACGGGGTGTCTTTTAGCATTATAAACTTGCACAACCGAAACAAGCTTCTCATCCTGCTCAATGATCCGTGAATAATGAAACTCATGTCCACGCAACTTCACCCCACGAAAATCAAAGCTTCTATACCCCATTGCCAAACGCATATCATCCTTGCAAGCGGAAACTTTCATAGGTAATGCGTCTACCATTTTGAAAGCTGTATAGGGATCTTTGCACATCACCAGTTCCGAAGCCAGATACATCATACCACCACATTCAGCAATTGTTTTTCCTCCCCGCTCAATATGAGCCTTGACTGAATCTATTACACGGGGGGCGGCACTCAATTGAAGCGCACGATTTTCCGGATAACCTCCGGGCAGATAGAGCAAATCCACATTATCCGGTACTACCGCACTGTTATCTTCCGGATCGAAGAAAGTAACCGTACCAAACTGATTCAGATAATCAAGATGTTCAGCATAGATAAAGGAGAAACTTTCCTTATTGCATGCCACCCATATATTTCCGGATAGAGAGACATTCTTTTTGACTTCTGTGGTGACATCCACCTCCCGGCGTGTGATCTGCAACAAGAGATCAAGATTCAATTGTGCGTCTAGCTGCTTCAGCAGTGTCTCAGTGATACCATCTTCATCTTTACGACTGAAATCCAGTCCCAAATGCCTGCTTTCCTCTTTCAAAGCATCGAATTTCCGCAAGCAACCCAAACAAGGCACATTCAGATCATCGCAAATCTCACGCAACATTTCCTCATGGCGGTCGCTCCCCACCTGATTGAAAATAACGCCTGCAACTTCCACTTGCGGATCAAAATCCAAATAACCTTTAATCATTGCTGCCAGTGAATAAGCAGCCGACTTAGCATTTACCACCAACACAACAGGAAGATTCAAAATCTTTGCAATCTCTGCCGATGAACCTTTACTACGGTCGTATCCGTCGAACATGCCCATCATACCTTCTACGATACAGACATCCGCATCTTTGGCATGTGAAACATACACTTCATGCATATGTTGTTCGGAAGCCATAAAAGGATCCAGATTGTAAGATGGAATTCCGCAAGCTTTTTCATGATACTTCGTGTCGATATAATCCGGCCCGCACTTATAGGGCTGTACACGTAGTTTTTTCTGCGTCAATAACGTCATCAACAATCGACTGACAGTGGTTTTTCCAATGCCCGAAGTAGGCGCCGCTATCAGAAATTGGGGAATATTTCTTATCATACCGCACAGATTTATTTCCCGCAAAGGTAGTATATATTCCCTAAAACTCTTACCTTAGCTGCCCAAATAAAAGTAAATTACTATGATTACTGAAGAACTCAAGAAATTATATTGTACGTATACCGGACACGAGCCGGGAACTATTGAAGAACTTCCTTCATCCGGCTCCAACCGTCGTTACTTCCGCCTTACGGGCACCCCTACCCTTATCGGTGTCAGCGGGACTTCCCTCGAAGAGAATCAGGCTTTCCTCTATATGGCAGACCATTTCCGCAAGAAAGGACTACCCGTGCCACAAGTCGTAGCAAAGAGTGATAACGATGCATTTTATCTGCAGGAAGACTTGGGAGACACTCTCCTGTTCAATGCCATCGAAAAAGGACGCAAGACCAGTGTTTTTGATGAAGAAGAGAAGCAACTTCTGCGCAAGACAATGCGTCTGTTGCCTGCCGTACAGTTCTCCGGTGCAGACGGAATGGACTTCTCATATTGCTACCCACAGTCAGAATTCAACAGTCGCAGCATCTTATGGGATTTGAATTACTTCAAATACTGTTTTCTGAAAGCTACCGGAATGGAGTTTCAGGAAGACCGTCTGGAAGATGATTTCCAGAAAATGGCAGACGTATTGATGCGCAGTAGTTCGGCCACATTCATGTATCGTGATTTCCAGAGCCGGAACGTTATGATTAAAGAAGGTGAACCATGGCTCATCGACTTCCAAGGCGGACGTAAGGGGCCTGTTTATTATGATGTGGCTTCCTTCCTGTGGCAAGCCAAGGCCAATTATCCTGAGAGCCTTCGCAAAGAGCTTTTAAAGGAATATCTGGACTCTCTGTGTAAATACCAGCCTGTGGACGAGAAATATTTCTATGCTCAATTACGTCATTTCGTATTGTTCCGTACCATGCAAGTGCTGGGTGCTTATGGCTTCCGTGGCTATTTCGAGAAGAAACCCCATTTCATCCAAAGCGTCCCCTTTGCTATTGAAAACCTGCGACAGCTATTGCAGGAACCCTATCCCGAATATCCGTACCTCTGTCATGTGCTGAAAGAGCTTACTGAGCTGAAACAATTTACTGACGACCTCCAGAAGCGCCGTCTTGTAGTAAAAGTCACCAGTTTTGCATATAAAAAGGGTATACCTGAGGATTCAAGTGGCAACGGTGGTGGCTTTGTATTCGACTGCCGTGCCGTAAACAACCCCGGTAAGTACGACCGTTATAAACCCTTCACCGGACTGGATGAACCTGTTATTCGCTTCCTAGAAGACGATGGAGAAATAACCACGTTCCTCGAACATGTATACGGTCTGGTAGATGCTTCCGTGAAACGATACATGGAACGTGGATTTACGAACCTTTCCATTTGTTTCGGATGCACTGGCGGACAACACCGTTCGGTTTATTCAGCACAACACCTGGCAGAACATCTGAACCAGAAATTCGGAGTACAGGTAAATCTGATGCACAGGGAACAGAATATTGAACAGACTTTTAAAGCGAAAAACTAAAGAATAAGTAGAGGATAAGAATATTGGTCTAAACTTTCGATAATTCAAGAAATAAAAAGAATGAAAGCAATGATATTTGCCGCAGGCCTCGGCACCCGCCTGCGCCCACTGACAGACAATATGCCCAAAGCACTTGTCCCCGTAGCAGGCAAAACGATGCTGGAGCGTGTCATCTTAAAGCTAAAAGATGCCAGCTTCCATGATATCACCATAAACATCCACCATTTTGGAAGTCAGATTATAGACTTCCTCCGCGCAAACCAGAACTTCGGTGTGGATATTCATATCAGTGACGAACGGGGTGAACTGCTGGATACCGGTGGTGGTATTAAAAAAGCCCGTCCTCTGCTGGAGAGCAATGAGCCTTTCCTTATACATAATGCCGATATCCTGACGGACCTGGATCTCAATGCTTTCTACCACCACCATCTGGAAAGTGATGCAGATGCCACTCTGCTCACTAATCACCGGAAAACATCCCGTTATTTGTTGATGAATCAAGATAACCGCCTTTGTGGTTGGACAAATCTTTCTACAGGCGAAGTACTCCCCAAAGAACTCAATTATCCCAGCGATCATTATCAGTTGCAGGCCTTTGGCTGCATCCATGTTCTTTCTCCCTCTATTTTCCGCTATATGGAAGGCGAACGCTGGACAGGAAAATTTTCCATTATTCCATTTTATGTGGATATCTGCCCGAAAGCATGCATTCAGGGATTTCCTATAGACAGCGAAAACTGGTTTGATGTGGGCAAACCAGAGACACTTGCAAAGGCAGAAGCCTATTATGCGTCTTTATAAAACAGGTTTCATCTTCACCAACTGTCCTTGGGCATCAAATAAGTATTCGTAGTTGAAGGAACCGTAAATACGATACTTCCAACGGGCACTTTTCTCAAAACGGCGACTGTCATCCAGGATGGTCGCCTGATATTCGGTTTCCAATTCATGAATGAACTCTTTGAATTCCGGATCTTGATATCTATAAGTGGGAACAATAATACGTATATCAGGATATTGTTCTCGCAGATTTTTGATTTCTGCACGAACAGTACCTTTTTCATCGGGCTTCAGAAAAAAGAGTAAACACACGGGATATCCCTGCCCTGCAATGTCTGAAAAGAGCAAACTGTCTTTCTCTGCATATTCCACCTGTTTGAAATCAACAAAACGATCTCCCGGCTTCAGGCTGCGGGTAGCATCCAGCATCCGTTTCAGTCCTATCAATACAGATGTACTGTCTCGCATTTGTAAAGGAGTTTTCTGGTACAATGTCTCCAGTTCATCCGGATAGATTGCTGCCCAACGATCAAACACCATCCATCCTATTGCGTTCCGGGCATTGTCGAATACAAATTGCCGCGTAGCTTCCAGCGGAAAAAGATCTTCATGCCAAAGCTTCCAAAGACGTACGTTTTGTGAATGGGGATTGGTACTTTTGTACGGTACAGGCATTGCCGGTGGGACTACATTTGTCAACGTCAGTTTCCCTCCCTCGGGATAAAAGAAATTCATACTGCCGGAATGCTCCATTCCATAGATATGCAACGTATCTTCTTTTCCGGAAAATGAAACTTCCCCGTTTCTGATAATAGCGAAGTCCAGGGGAGCTTTCCCATAATCACGGTCACCCGTCATACGGTCAGCACCATATCGCCACAGGTAGACCGTATCTCCTTCGTAAGCGTCCAGTCCGGTGCAATGCACAATAAAAGTCTGTTCTTGCGATTGGCAACTGATGAGTCCCAGAAACAAAGAGTAAAATATCCATTGATTGATTTTCATAAAGCCCAGATAGATTAAGTAAACAAACACATTGTACAAAAGAACAATCTTTTCAGTAAAGATGCAAGCAAAAAAGACAATATATAAAAGCAATTGTTAATGAAATATCCATATATTTGTGACATAACATTAAAAAGACTGACTATGAAACGACTGAGATTAGGACTATGGGCATGTTTCTGCTTTTGTGCAGCCACCACCCTTATGGGACAAAACAAGGTGAAAACTACTGCCGAAAAGGTAATGCTGTTCATTGACGGCGCCCAAGTGACGCGTACCAAACAAGTAGATATTCCGGCAGGAAATTCAACGCTCATCTTTACCGGATTATCTCCCTATATGGATGCACAAAGTATGCAGGTCAGCGCAAAGGGAAAACTCACCGTTACGGCAGTCAACCGGCAATACAACTATATAGACAGCCTTGCCGTCAGCGAAAAACAACAAAGCCTGCAAAAGGAGCTTAAAAAAATAGAGAAACAGCAGAAAGAACAAAATGCCGAGCTTGGACTTATCAATGCCGAATATGAAATGCTGAAAACAAATTGCTCCGTCAGCAATAAGAATACCGCTACTTCTCTGGCCACTATCAAAGAAGTGAATCAATATTACTCCGGACAATTGAAAACTCTGAAAACAAAAGAACTGGCTATCAATGAACAGATAGCCGAACTTGCCATCAAACAGGGGCAACTGAGCTCTGAACTGGCACAACTAAGTGGTAAATCTCTAACCCCTATGAGTGAAATTAAGGTCAATGTAAATGCGCCAGCAGCTTGCAAAGCTACATTCACCCTGAACTATTATGTAAAAAATGCCGGTTGGTTCCCTTCCTATGATGTTCGTTCCGGTAGCTTGGCCGAGCCTATCTCCATCATCTACAAAGCCAATATCTTTCAGAATACCAAGGAAGAGTGGAAGAACGTAGAATTATCCCTTTCCTCCTCTAATCCTTCCACCGGAAGCGTAGCCCCCACTCTGTCTACTTACTGGTTGGATTACGGACTTGCAGCACCACGCTACAATTTGAATCTCAATGGAAACACTGTTTCAGGAATCGTTCTTGATAATGAACGTACGCCCGTAATAGGTGCTACCGTTACCATTCCGGGGACTACGATAGGAGCCATAACCGACATAAGCGGTAAGTATTCTATAACTATTCCCAATGGACAAAACAAACTTCAATTTTCATATATTGGCTATCAGACTCAGACCAGAGATATACAAGGGAATATTATGAATGTTACCCTTCAGGAAGATACACAGGCTTTGGATGAAGTAGTGGTAGTAGGTTACGGCGCTGAAAAGAAACCTCTTATGGCAGGTGCTGTCTCCGGTCTTAAGGTAAACCATAAAAAAGATATTCAATACGAAGAAGAAGCCAGCATGGCCCTTGACGTTGAACAAAGCCAGGGACAGATGGGCTACGAATTTGAAATAAAAGTGCCCTACACCATTCCTTCTGATAACAAGCCTGTAGTTGCTGAAATCGGTCATTACGAATTACCCGCTTCTTATACTTACCAAAGTACTCCGAAGATAGATAAAGATGCTTTCCTGATTGCCCAGGTAACCGATTGGGAAAAGCTGAACTTACTTGAAGGCGAAGCAAATGTTTATTTTGAGAATACTTTCATTGGCAAGTCCATTATGAATGTCACCCAACAGAACGACACACTATCCTTCTCTTTAGGTCGTGATAAACGTATCATGATACAGCGTACGAAAGAGAACGAATATACCTCACGCAAGTTTATGGGTTCCTATCAGACGCAATCCATTGCATTGAAACTTTCTGTCCGCAATACGCGTCCAGAGCCTGTCACCCTTACGCTTTACGACCAACTACCCGTATCACGCAACAATAACATTACCGTAACAGCAGAAGAAATCAGCGGCGGCAGTCTGGATGAAGCGAAAGGTATCATCACCTGGCAAATAACCTTACAACCCGGCGAACAACGTGATTTAGCTTCTGTCTCTTATACACATCTCCGAGCCCACGAGACTAGGCATGATCTCGTATG
>ENA-OZUC01000207-OZUC01000207.1-human-gut-metagenome-genome-assembly--contig:-NODE-207-length-11961-cov-4.569881_pt1 | contig 11961 bp, 10 predicted proteins | sample MGYA00243433_ERZ654021 | MGnify/ENA primary metagenome ERZ654021 (study PRJEB26926, sample SAMN06164715) | human gut metagenome | biome: ENVO:00009003; feature: ENVO:2100002; material: ENVO:00002003...
TACCCATCACATAGTTACGGATATCATTGGTCCATGCCTGCTGGAAGTTGCGGCGGATGTCCTTGAAAGAACGTATCTCCGAAATGAAGATGTTTCCTACGCGAAACTGGCTCTCACTGTCTGCCTTCAACCTCTCAATGAAGTCATTGTCCTGCCCTTCACGGACACGGACACAAAGTTCGAGACCGACATAGTAGAAATTCTGCTTCACCATCATGGAATATGAGCTTCGTGCCTGGTCGTAATCGTGATAGCGTACATCTTGCAATGCGGCACCCAGCCGGTAGGTCTTCGTTGTGTCCCCAAAGAGATGGAACCGCTGGCCCACAAAGTCGGTCATCCTACGGTCATACTTACTAAAAAGGTTGTCCGAAGCCATGAAATCTCCGCGTTCCAACATTTCAGCCAATTGTTCGGGTGTCTCGCCACGCGTGCCCCGATAGCGAAATACACGGGGAAAATCCGGTGTCACCAACCTCCGGATAGTCCAACCGGGAGAACGCAACGTATCGTAGCTCACTTCAGCGCTTGAATTGCTTCCATTGTAAGGGTACGAATTCTGTGAAAGGCTCACCGCCTCTATCTCTGGCCGGTGGCGCAGACGCTCCAGCAACTTGGCTATGTCATCGTGGGTCTGCTGAGAGGTATGCCCGGCTATGTAGTCGGGGCTTTTGGGTGTCAGTTCACCCAACTCGATGAGGTAACAATGCTCGATATCAAAGCCTTTCGGCTCCAGGTAGGTAGCGGCGCGAGTATAGAGATAGTCCACCACGTACCACATCACTACGCTCACCACCAGCAGCTCCAGCACCAACCATAGGTTTGAGAGCCATTCATTCTTTATCTGTATAAGAAGTTTCTTAGTCATTTTCTTCAGCGATTAATGTTTAGTGACACGGGATTATTTATGCAAGCGTCCACCCAATGCATTTACAATGCCTACCCTCGATGCACGCCATGCGGGAATACCGGAACTCAATAAGTTCAGCACAAAGCAGAACAGCAGTGCCCAGCCAAAAGTAGAGCCATGCAGCAATATACTTGCATCCACGGCGGGAGGGCTCAGCGTCTGGCTGAATTCCTGGGCAAACAGCAGGGTATTTCCCAAATAAGCAAACACGACGCTCAGTAACAATCCCAGAATCCCTGCCAACAGTGTCACCACCAAATTCTCTGCAATGATTTGCCTCATCAGTTCCAGTCTTGTTGAACCGAATGCCCGGCGTACACCGATCTCAGCCACACGCTGGCGCAAACGGCTCTGTGTCATCGAGCTGAGGTTGATGGCAGGAACAATCAGTAGGATGATGAAGATAATGAGGCGCTGTCTGCGCGCCTGGTCCACGTCCGGTTCGATGTTGGCAGCCATGCCCGCGGCACTCTTCTCCTGGTCGTAGGGACGGTTGCGGTAAATCAACGAATAACCGTTCTCACCGATTATCGTGTTGTACTCCTGACGGCGGCGCTCCGTTTCCTCGCGGATGGCTGGAAAATCTTCGCGGCTTTTTGCCAGGATGGTGACGCTCATCATCCCCATGTGTTCGTCGCTCCAGGTATCCTTCGTTATCTCAGTAGAGGTATAGGGTACCCATACCTGCGCGTAAGCTGTGTTGGCTAAAGTAGAAACATCCTTCACTACGCCGGCCACTGTATAAGGAGCATGGTTCAAGAGGAATTCACGGCCCACGGCCTCCGTTGTCTGGAATAGCCGGCGCGCCACACTTTCCGTAATCACTGCCACGGGCAGTCCGGCGTCGAACGTAGCCCGGTCATAGGCCTTTCCTGCAACAAACGAAAAATCGAATACATGCCAAAAGGTATCATCTGTCTGCAACAAATCGATACCCGTTGCAGGTTGTCCCGGCAGATTCACGGGGGTAGAAACCACCATGCAGGTATAAATCGTTACCGCTTCCGGTGTCTTCAGCGATTTAAAGCACTCGAGCGCCGTCTTTATACCCATCGGTCCGTTGCTGGTTCCATCGCCCCAACTCTTGTTGGTAATGCTCATATAATGGGCGTGCAGAAAGCGGTCACGGTTACTTTCAGGGGCAAACGGGGCCACCTTCACCTGCTGCATCATCACCACCAGCATGATGAGGAAGATGGCAAGTGCCGTACCGGCTATGGTGACGGCACTAATCATCGGTTGCTGCCGCAACTGTGCCCAAGCTTGTGTGAAAAATTGCTTTATCATCTCAACGGCCTATTTTCAAATTATCAGTATTTACCTCGCCTATGCCTCCTTTAGAAATGTCAGCATGCCCGGCAGTTCCACTCAAAGTAATTTCACCGACTCCACCTACTTTGGCAGAGAGATAATCGCAAACTACATGGATGTCGGCACTGCCCACACCACGTAAAGCCACCCTCAGGTCACGGCAAGTCAAATCCTTCACATGTACATCACCCACGCCTTTCACTTCAAACTCCAGCTTATCCAGCTTCAAGGGTTCCTCACAGTTGAATTCACCCACACCGATAAATTCCACCATCTTTAAGTCCGGAGCCGAGAGACGGATGGTAACACCGTCATTTTGGTTGCGCACCTTCTTATCCTTGAAGCCGATGGTGAGATGACCATCCTTCACTGTGCTCTCCGTATTCTTCACGTACTTCTCCCGTCCTTCAATCTGTAGGGAGTAACTGTCGCTCTGTGTGAAATAAACCGTACCCACAGAAGTTATCCTGATGGATGAGAATGCCTCCACCTTACGTACTTCACTCACTTTGTTATCTTGTCCCCATGCACAAATTACGCCTGCAAATGCCAATGCCAATGCGATGATAACACCTATAATATTTGTCTTCATATTCTTGCTTATTTATTACGATGATTACTTACTCAAAAAACAGATAATATATTTAGTACGAACGGATGATATATTTGCCCCAAACAAGTGATGTGTGCGATACAAACAGATGATACGTTCTTTTTTATCGTTGATATTATTTTCTTATTCTTCATGTAACGCCTCTGCCGGCTCTATCTTCATGGCTTGCCGGGCCGGATACCAAATACCCATCATCACCATCAGTGCTATCAACAGCCAAGCACCTAATGAGCCTATCAGGAAACGTATCATGCTCCACTCTACCGGCCAGGTCGCAATCAATGCAGTACGTCCAATGGTGAATTCGCCGACACCTACGTTGTAACATACCAGCATAGCAGGCAAAGTAACCAACGCCAACAGCAGTAACCCCTCCCCCATAAGAAGGGAAAAAACCTGATGCTTGGTACTACCCATCGCCAACCGTAAGGCTATTTCCGAGCGACGACGGCGCGTACGAACCCAGAAAGTGCCTATCAGCCCCAAAAAGACATTACCCAAAAGGAACAATACCACTATTGTCTGACTATTCACTTTGTCCGTATCTCCATACATCACTTCAAACTGTGCCTGCATTTGCGTGTAAGGTTCCGCATCGGCAACAAATATATTGTCCGTATCCAGCCTCGGTGCTATCTCGCGGAGAAATTGTTCCCGATAGTCCGGTCCGTCGGCTGCAGGCTTTACACGGAAAACTATCTGTGCCTGCTGACTACCGAATTCCTCACGCATAAGTTGCTCGCCCAGGCGCATAAAAATCCAATGAGCGTCATTACCATAGCGGTAATCGCGGAAACTGCCGACAATGCCACCTTGAGTAACAGTATTCACAGTATCTCCACGCCATTTCATCGGTGTGTTGAGTGAAAATTCCGGTAGCCGTTCCTTGAAGGCATCGGCAATAGCCTGACTCAACATCACATTATTGATGCCGATAGGCAAAGCGGCAAAAGTCCGTCCTTGTTCCTCCTGCATATGGAAAACCCGGGTATATCCACCGGTAGCATAAATCATACGCCCGTTCTGCCCGATGGTATCTTGTACAGCCAGCGAGTTATAACTATTTGCGCCACTCATAGGCAAACTCCAATAACTCAATGAAGCGGCCTCTACAGTCGGTTCTTGTTCCAGCCTTTTCAGGATATTCAGATACTTGTCGGCATCGAGCAATGCAGTATCACGACTCTCGCCTCCCTGAACCGTAGTAAGACGATAAACATGGTCGATATCATATCCCAACGGACGATAGAAAGTATATTTCATACATCCCAGAGAGTCGCAAAGAAACCACATCACGATGAATACCAAAAAAAGTTCGGCCAAGACCCACCCACTATTGCTCAGGCGTGCCCATATCATGCGTAAGTTGTGTAAAATGAATTTCATAATACTTCTTGTTTTATTTATCGTTCAGTGAATCTACAATTGTCCGTCTTGCTGCCATCCATGCAGGCAGTCCGGCACTAAGCGTATTGATGACCACGCAGAAAGCAAAAGCCAGCAGAAATACCCAGGGACTGAACAATGCCTCCATGCTCAAGCTAAAGTCACCGGCTGTACCGACATTCTGGCTATTGGTAAAAAGCCAGGTACGCATTCCCCATACAGCTACGTAGCTGAACAATAATCCTACCACACCACCAAGCAGTGTCAGTACCAGGTTCTCATTCAGAATTTGGCGTATCAGTACACCGCGCGTTCCTCCGAAGGCCTTACGTACCCCAAGCTCCGAGGTACGCTGCTGCATCCGGCTGTTACTCAGCCCGCACAAATTGAGCGACGGCACCAACAGAATGATGAACAATGCAATGGCATATTGCAGGTATAGCATCGTCACATCCGGTCCTACGTTAGCCCATACATGGTTCACATGCGCCACGATGTCATCCGGTTGCTCCATGATGTCTATCTGCATATCTCCCAATCCTGCATTGACAGCCTCTATCCGTTTGGCAATACCTTGACTGATAGCCGGAAAATCGTCGGATGTACGTGCCAGCACAGCAATATGAACACTACCACCATAACTCCATACCGAAGTCACTTCCAACTTATCGGCCGGATACATACTCCATACTTGTGCGTAAGCATCCTTTGCGGTGACAGAAACATCCTTTACCACTCCTATCACACGCGCCGGTTCGCGGTTCAACAATAACTGCTGTCCCACCGCATCTGTCGTACCAAACAGTTTCCGTGCCACAGAAGCACAAACCACAACAGCCTTTGTACCTCCTGCACGATCCTCTTCGCCAAAACCGTGTCCTGCCATGAACTGCAGGCTGAATACCTTCCAAAAGCCCTGATCGGTCTGCATAGCATCCACCTTTACCCGGTTGCTACCATCTGTAAGAGACACCAAAGCGGCACTGGCCGGAACAAAAGCAGTACAAGCTTCCACTTCGGATAACGGCTGTATACATTCTTTCATAAATGCCGGTGAAGGAGTATTATAGTTTTGTACCCCCTCCTCTGTCTTGCTGCTTATATGCATGGCAGAAAAGTAAAGGCACCGGCTACGGTTCACTTCCGGTTCCAAATCGGCATACTTCGTTTGCCAAATAATCACAATAGCCATAATCATGGTAATGGCAAACGCCGTACCCAGTATGGAAATTGTACTCAGCAGCGGATTCTGCTTCAAGATAGTAAAAGCTTGTCTTACGGTTTGCATTTCATTTATTGATAGTTGATAATTAATAGTTGATAGTTTCTAAGCAGTAATTATTCCACCTGACGTCCGTCGAAGAAGCGGATGGTACGCGAGGTCTGTTTGGCCTGCTCTTCATTGTGAGTCACCATCACAATGGTACGTCCGTCTTCCTTGTTCAGCTGATGCAACAGCTCCATGACTTCGGCACCCATTTTGGAGTCCAAATTACCGGTAGGCTCATCGGCGAGGATTATCTCCGGATTGCCGATGATGGCGCGGGCAATGGCTACACGCTGGCACTGTCCACCGGAGAGCTGTGTAGGCATGTGGCGCATGCGGTGGCTCAAACCGACCTTCTTCAACACCTCTTCCGCCAGACGACGGCGTTCTTTGGCAGACACCTTTCTATACAGCAAAGGCAGCTCCACATTATCCAATACATTCAGCGAGTTAATCAGATGGAAAGACTGAAACACAAAACCCAGCTTCTGGTTACGGAAAGCAGCCAGCTCCTTGTCCTTCATGCCGTCCACTTTCGTACCGGCTATTTCGATGGTACCGCTGGTGGGTGCATCCAGTAAACCCATAATGTTCAGCAACGTAGATTTTCCGCAACCGGAAGGTCCCATGATACTGAGAAATTCTCCCTTGTTCACTTCGAGGTTTACATTTTCCAATGCCACGGTTTCAATCTCGTTTGTACGATAAATCTTGTTGATGCCAGTTAACTTAATCATAATGGTAAGTATTTAATTGTTATTATTCTGTTCTGTTTCTATTCCGCACAATTTCTGCTTCAAGAGGTCAAAAGTTGTACCAAAATCGTTTATTATTGATTATCTGCTATTTATACATGCAGTAAGGTGTCCGAAAATGAACACCTTGTCCGTTTTCATCTATCCGTCACGCAGGGCTTCCGTAGGTGGAATGCGACTGATACTGCGCGCCACAGTTTGTTCTGCTTCAACAGTTCCCAGACTTATTTAAGTAAGACTTTATCATTTTAGCTTCAACTTATTCTTGTTCTTATAGTTACTCATATCGCTCACCACCACTTCATCACCCGGTTGCAAGCCACTGACCACTTCTACAAACTCAAAGTTGGAATCGCCCAGCTGCACCTTGCGCTTTACAATTTCCTTGTCGGAATTGCGTACAAAAAGTTCATACTCCCCACGTCCCACATAATAGCTGGCATTGGCTATGCGCATCACGTCTTCCTTCACTGCATTCATCACATAGACGTCGGTTTTCAGACCGGAACGCAGTCGGCGGTTGTTGTCCTCATTCAACTGCACGGTAAAGGAGATGACGCCATTCTTTGAAAGCGGAGTAACACTGCTTACGGAACCTTCCAGCTTTTCGCTGCCAATCTTCACAATGGCCTTGCCGCCGGCAGCCACACGGTCACCGTAAGTATCGGCAATCTCGCCTTCCACCTTGAAGTGACTCAAGTCGGAGATGACGGCAATCTGTGAGCCTTCGGGAACCTGGGCACCAATCTGATTGTTGATATAAGTAAGGATGGCCTTCCGGGGCGAACGCACCTGCGCATCGTCGAGCGTACGTTTGGTTTCGGCCAGTGTCTTTTGGAACATGCTGAAATCCAGTTCCTGCACTTGGTATTCTGCAGCCAGCACTTCCTTCTCGTTGGCATACTGCTGCTGTAATTGCTCGTATTCCAGTTGTGCTACATTGTAGCTCAGTTCGGCTTGGCGCACTTTGTCGGTGGTGCCCGAACCGAGGCTATCAAGGTACTGCTCGTTACGCAGTTCCACCTTCATGCGGTCCAGCTTCATGGCGGAGACTTTGATTTTCATCTGAAGGTCGGTCAGCTTGGTCTGGTTGTCAAGTTTCAGCTGTTTCAGCTTGTAGCTGCGCATCTGCTCTTCATCCAGCATCTTTTTGTAGTCGGTTTCGGCACTCTGTAAGTCCAGTTTCAGGATAGGGGTACCGACATCCACACTATCACCACCTTTTCTGTACACTTCCAAAATGCGGGTATTAATAGGCGAATTTATAATTTCCTCGAATGCAGGAACCACTTTTCCGGAGGCACTGACACTGACTTCAATCGTACCCTTGCCTACTTTGGAGAATACAAGGTCTTTCTCCTTCACTCCCGTACGCATCAATGAAATGAGTACACTGACCACTACGATACCTGCCACGCCGATAGCACCGTAGCGGATGATTTTCTTATTGCGTTCTTTATTACGCACTTCTTTCGGAATTTCTCTATCCATATCTTTAAATTTTATTGTTTGCGAACATAACGCTTAATATATACTAAATCCATGCCAAAATCATAACCCCCTGAAAGTAAGCGAAAAGGCAAAAAAGAAGGGTGTCCGTTTTCGGACACCCTGTACATTTTCGGATAGCTTCTTTATCTTAATCTCAAGCGGTCTCCCACCTCGGGCACGTATTCCGCATCCTTACGATTCATCTTATAAAGGTTCTTCAGACGAATACCGTACTTTTGGGAAATGGAGTGCATGGAATCGCCGTCCTTCACAATGTAGACAGTATGGGGTTTGGCAGCTTTCTTGCGCTTTTCTTTCAAGTAGATGATGTCTCCTGCCTCCAGTGTATATTCTTTATGGAGGTCGTTGTATTTCACCAGTTTCTTCCAGCTGATGTCAAACTCCTTGCCCAATACCTGGAAGGTGTCTCCGTCGCGTGCCACGACATAAGCTATATCGTTGGCAATGTACACCTGATGCGGATTGGCCAGCCAAGGTTTCTTATTCAGTTCCTTCTCCCAACTGCGGACATCGCGCTTGCTCATGCCACGGCTGTCGTACTTATACAGTTCATAGTCCTCAATAATGGTTATCAGGCGGTTGGCATACGACGGGTCGGTAGCATAGCCGGCCTTCTTCAAGCCGCGCGCCCAACCCTTATAGTCCGTAATCTTCAGTTTGAAAAGAAAAGCATAACGTGCTCCCCGTTTCAAGAAATCGGAATGGTCTTCATAAGAGTCTTTCGGATTGCGATAAGCGCGGAAACATTCATTGCGGGCATCGTCATCATGCCTCACCGTCCGTCCGCGCCAGTTGCCTCCACACTTGATGCCGAAGTGATTGTTGCTCTTGCGCGCCAGCTCACTGTATCCGGCACCGCTCTCCAACAGCCCTTGGGCCAGCGTGATGCTGGCAGGTATCTTATGACGTTGCATCTGCTCCACGGCAAGGGGAGCATACTGTTTGATATACTCATTGTAGCGGGCATTCCGGCGTTGTGCCTGCACTGTTGTTATGGAAATAAAAAGAAATGCTATGATAGCAGTCAGTCTGAAAATCCGTTTCATGCTTAAAATGTTGAGTTCTGCACAAAAGTCCGTAAAAGAATTGAAATAACCAATCTCTTTTCTATCTTTGTAACATTAATTACAATATAACCCTTTGCCTTATGAAAGAATTAAATATCGAAATCGCCGTCAAGATATACGACTATGAAGAACTGGATGCCGCCGACCGCGAACTAATGGATGCCGCCCGCGAGGCTACCAACCGCAGCTATGCCCCTTACTCCCACTTCTCGGTAGGAGCTGCAGCCAGACTGGCAAACGGTATTGTAGTGACCGGCACCAACCAGGAAAACGCCGCCTATCCTTCCGGGCTGTGTGCAGAACGCACCACCCTATTCTATGCCAACTCCCAACATCCCGACCAGGCAGTAACCACCCTCGCCATTGCTGCACGCAACGAGCACGACGAGTTCCTGGAGTCTCCCATCCCGCCCTGCGGCGCCTGCCGGCAAGTGATGCTCGAAACGGAGAAGCGCTTCAAGCAGCCAATGCGGGTGTTGCTGTATGGCAAAAAGGGAATCTACGAGCTGAAGAATGTGGGAGAATTACTGCCACTCTCGTTCGATGCTTCGGCCATGAAGTAACAGAACCAATAAAGTATTAACATCGTGTCTGCAGGAAGTTAATTTCTTGCAAACACGATATTAACTTCTTGCCGACACGATATTAATATCGCAAAAAGCCTTTGTTATTCAGTGGAAATCATTACCTTTGCGCCCACTAACCAATTAATTCCACCGATGAGAATATCCGACTAAAGACAACACATTTCGGTAAACATCACTATCAACATGCTTTTTCAGACTGAACGCTGAGCATCACCTATATAGATGTTTAGCCAATACTGTGTTTGTCTGTACCCCTCCCCTTCGAGAATTTCAATTTCGGGGAATGCTTGCATCTCCCCTATCATTCTTACTTCTAAAAACACAGTAGAAACTTATGAGCTTTATCATTAAAGACCTTAGCTATATCCATGCAGATAAGGAAATCTTGTTTTCACACCTCCACTTGAGTATCAACTCCGGAGATAAAATAGCCCTGACCGGAAATAACGGTTGCGGCAAGTCTACCCTCATGCGCATTTTGGCAGGAGACTTGTCACCAAGTTCGGGAACGGTGCTACGCCCCGAACATCTGTACTACGTGCCCCAGCACTTCGGACAATACGACCGGCAGACAATAGCACAAGCTTTGGGAATCAGCCACAAGCTATCTGCCCTGCATGCCATCCTAAGCGGTGACGCTACCGAAAAGCACTTCAATACGCTCAATGATGACTGGAACGTGGAAGAACGCGCCCAGGCTTCTCTCGACAGCTGGGGACTGGACGGTATCCCACTCTCCCGTCCGATGGAAGGACTTAGCGGCGGCGAAAAGACCCGCATCTTCCTGGCAGGCATGGAGTTGCACAACCCAACAGCCATCCTGCTGGACGAACCGACCAACTATCTGGATGCGGATGGACGGGAACGTCTGTATAACTTGATACGACGGACATCGGCTACCGTGCTCGTCATCAGTCACGACCGCACGCTACTGAATCAGTTGCCTGCCATCTGCGAACTCTCCTCCCAGGGATTGACGTATTACAGCGGAAACTACGACTTCTACAAAAAACAGAAGACCCTGCAACAAAACGCCCTCACCCAACAACTGGAAGAGAAGCAGAAAGCCCTGCGCCTTGCACGCAAAGTGGCACGCGAAGTAGAAGAACGGAAGGCCAAACAGAATGTGCGGGGAGAAAAAAACTCCATTAAAAAGGGGATTCCCCGCATCATGATGGGAGCACTGAAAAACAATGCGGAAAACAGCAGCAGCAGACTCAGCAGCATTCATACGGAGAAAACGGAAAAATTGCAGGCAGAAATGTCAGGCATCAAAAGTTCACTGCCACAGACAGACAAACTGAAAACAGACTTCAATGCCTCTCATCTGCATGTGGGGAAAGTTCTGGTCAAGGCAAAGGACGTCAACTTTCATTATCCCAGCCTCGCGGCTTCTCCTATGGAGACAACCCGTCCGGAGGCAGTAAAGGAGCTCTGGTCTTCCTCCCTCACCTTCCAGTTGAGAAGCGGCGACCGCCTCAGCTTGAAAGGAAAAAACGGCAGTGGAAAAACAACCCTGCTGAAACTCATCATGGGCGAACTGCACCCCACCGGCGGAGTGATGGAGCGTGCCGACTTCACCTCCGTCTATCTGGACCAGGAATACTCCCTCGTCCGTAATGAGCGCAGCGTACTCCAACAAGCAGAAGCTTTCAACCACCGCCACCTGCCGGAACATGAAGTGAAAACCATCCTCAACCGTTACCTCTTTCCCCGCGACGTGTGGAACAAGCCGTGCGGCAAACTGAGTGGCGGCGAAAAGATGCGCCTCTCCTTCTGCTGCCTGATGATTGCCGACAATACCCCGGATATGTTCATTCTGGACGAACCCACCAACAATCTGGACATCGAGAGTATAGAAATAATAACGGCAACGATACGCGACTACGCCGGCACCGTAATTGCCATCAGCCACGACCGGGAGTTTCTGAAAGACACCGGCATCGAACGGGAGATACTTTTGGAATGAATCAGTAATTTAGGTAACAACAACCGTAATTTGTATACTGCCATTCTCATAAAACCTGCCTATTTTTGCAGCACGTAATCATTTACTAACTAACGAACAACGAATATGAGCAAAAAAGTATTAATCCTCTCCTCCAGTCCCCGCAGGAATGGAAACTCCGACCTCTTGTGCAATGAATTCATGCGCGGTGCCGCAGAGGCCGGACATCAAGTAGAAAAGATTTTCCTGAAAGACAAGCACATCAACTACTGCACGGGATGCAGCGTATGCAGCATGTACGGCAAACCCTGCCCGCAAAAGGACGATGCCGCCGAAGTGGTGGAAAAGATGATTGCCGCCGACGTCATCGTCATGGCAACCCCCGTCTACTTCTACACCATGAGCGCGCAGATGAAGACACTGATTGACCGTTGTTGCGCACGCTACCTTGAAATAAAGGACAAGGAGTTCTACTTCATCATCGCCGCCGCCGAAGAAAGTGTCCCCATGATGGAGCGTACCATCGATGGTTTCCGTGGCTTCCTCGACTGCCTGGAAGAGCCCAAAGAATGCGGCACCATTTATGGCGTGGGTGCCTGGAAGGT
>ENA-OZUC01000244-OZUC01000244.1-human-gut-metagenome-genome-assembly--contig:-NODE-244-length-11041-cov-3.640360_pt1 | contig 11041 bp, 7 predicted proteins | sample MGYA00243433_ERZ654021 | MGnify/ENA primary metagenome ERZ654021 (study PRJEB26926, sample SAMN06164715) | human gut metagenome | biome: ENVO:00009003; feature: ENVO:2100002; material: ENVO:00002003...
CTCGGAGATGTGTATAAGAGACAGTAATATGTCTTGTAAAACGAGGAAGTCTATTTCAAAATGACTGCAAATCTCACGGATGGTTTCCGTATCTTTCAGCCCGTGTACCTGCAGCCAGTTGATTCGTTCGTTATCCAATGTTTCTTTGACGCTTTGGAAGGTGTCACCGGAACTTTCCTGCATCTCGGTTGCATTGTATGTGCAGAGATGTAAATGGGTGGGGGTAAGGCTGTCCCCTGTGTAAATAAGCTTTTCGCTTAACAGATTATTCTTCATGCTTTATTCTCGTTTTAGAAAACCACTGTAACAAAGGTAGTGGTTTTCTAAATGAGAACAAGTTCTTTGAACGTTTTGTTTACGTGTTAGTCAAAATCGACTACTGTGATTCCGGCACCGCCAAACTGTACATGTTCGTCGGCAAAATGCTTGATGCCGGGAACTGTTTGCAGGTATTGCCGGATAAGGGTACGCAAGATACCTGTACCTGTTCCGTGAAGGATACGTACACGTGACATACCTACAAGGATGGCATCATCAATAAAGTAGGTTACTGCCTGTAGAGCTTCGTCACCACGCATGCCGCGTACATCAATGTCTTGCTTGAAGTTCAATTTCTTTTCGTACATGCTGTCTTGGGTTTGATTGCTGACAAAGGTACTCTTAGTAGAGTTGTCCACCTTTTGTGGGGCGGAATTAGTGCGCTCCAATCGTTCCAGCTTAACAGTGGTTTTGATACTGCCAAAAGCAATAATGGCATTTTTGCCATTTACTTCCAATACTTCGCCCACCGAGCTTTGACCTTTTATCTTTACCATAGCTCCCGGGGCAATGCTTGCTAGGCGTTCAGCTTCCTGTTTGGCTTTTTGGGCAGCCAGCTCCTGAGCTGAAAGAGTGTTGTTTGTATCTTTATTCTTCTTTTCTTTTTTCCGGTTCTGCTTTTCCTGCAATTTTTGCATTTTGAGTGCTATCTTCTCCTCTTGTTCTTTAGAGGCAAGAGCTTCCATCGATTCACGGAACTTGGTCAGTTCCTGACGTGCCTGGCGGGTTTTCTCTTTTTCAGCCTGTGCTTCCTTAATGGTGCGGATGGTGTTTTCAATCCGTGCATTGGCTTCCTGTACCAGCTGTTCTGCTTCTTCTTTAGCTTTACGGATAATCTCTTTGCGAGATTTCTGCAGGTCTTCCATTTCTGCCTGATAGCGGGAGATGGTATCTTCCATGTGTTTTTCACGCTGGCGGATAGTCTGACGTTTGCCTTCCCAGTATCGTTTATCGCGTACAATATCTTGCAGATACTTATCGGCATTAATATATTCGCTACCCACAATTTCGGATGCATCTGCAATCACATCTTCCGGAAGACCGATCTTTCGGGCTATCTCTACGGCAAATGAACTTCCGGGATTACCTATCTGAAGTTGGAAAAGTGCCTGCATCAGGTGGCGGTCGTACAACATGGCTCCATTCACTACTCCTTCATGGTCTTCGGCAAAGTGCTTCAGATTTTGGTAGTGAGTAGTAATAACACCGAACGTCAGCTTTTGGTTGAAACGTTTCAGTACGGCTTCGGCGATGGCGCCACCGATTTGTGGCTCGGTTCCACCACCAAATTCATCTATAAGGATGAGACTGCGTTCATTGCAATTCTTCATCATTATCTTCATGTTGGTGAGATGTGAAGAGTAAGTACTCAGATCATCTTCAATGGACTGTTCGTCGCCTATATCGATGAATATACTGCTGAAGATACCGGCATGGCTACGTTCGTGCATAGGAACGAGCATACCACATTGCAACATATATTGCAACAATCCCACTGTCTTGAGGCAAACAGACTTACCACCCGCATTGGGACCGGATATAATAAGGATACGCTGCTTTTCAGTCAATTCAATATCGAGCGGAACTACTTTCTTTCCGTGTTTGGCAAGGGAAAGTTGCAGCAATGGGTGTACAGCCATAGTCCAATCCAGTAACTGCGTATTTTCCAATGCAGGTTTTATACCTGATATTTGTAGGGAAAACAAGCTCTTGGCACGGATAAAGTCTATCTCTGCAAGGAATTCATATGATTGCAATACATCGGGAATGGAAGGGCGCAACAGGTTAGAGAATTCTACCAGGATACGGATAATTTCCCTACGCTCATCTCCTTCCAGTTCGCGGATACGGTTATTGGCCTCTACTACTTCGGCAGGTTCTATAAATACGGTTTTTCCGCTTGCTGATTCGTCATGTACGATACCTTTAATCTTTCGTTTTAATCCCGGAGCAACCGGAATTACCAGACGGCCATCGCGCATGGTCGGGGTAACGTCTTTATCTACTACACCTTCAGACTGGGCATTGCGTAAGATGCTGTTCAGAGAACGGGATATGCTGTTCATGGTGTTCGCCAGTTCACGACGAATACGTGCCAGTTCGGAAGAAGCATTATCTTTTATCTTTCCATAAGGTGAAAGTATATTGTTTATCTTCTGAATCAGCTGCGGAAATGCCAATATATCCTTGGCGAGGTTCCGGAGACAAGGGTAGGGGGAGTCTTCTCCTTCTATGTCATCCTTTTCTAAAAAACGCACGATGTCCCGTATCGTTTCCAACGAACGGCGCAAGTCGAAAAGTTCCTGCTCATCCAGGTACATTCCTTCTATGCGTATTCGTTTCAGTGACGGACGGACGTCGAAAAAATATTGTGCGGGGAAGTTATCTTCCTCCTGTATGATGCGTACGAACTCTGTAACGAGGTTCAGGCGTTCCTCCACTTCTTCAAAATGGTCGGAGAACGTCATATCGGCTACGCGTTCGGCGCCTAATGTGCTGAGGCATTTTTCGCTCAACAACTGGCGTATTTGGTCGAAACCTATTTTAGGTTCAAAGTTCTGTGGATATATCATGTTGCAAAAGTACGATTAATTCGTGAAAAAAATGGCAGGAAGTTTGTAGATTTAAAAATGATTTGTACCTTTGCACCGCTTTAAACGAAAAGCCTTCCTTATAAGGGAGTTTTGGAGAGGTGGCAGAGTGGTCGATTGCGGCGGTCTTGAAAACCGTTGTACTGCGAGGTACCCGGGGTTCGAATCCCTGTCTCTCCGCTGGAAAGAATTGCAAAATAAAAAATCCCTGTAAATTATGTTTTACAGGGATTTTTTATTTTTGATGTATAGCATAAGCATATCAAAGCATTCTTTAAAAAATGATCTTTGAGGACTTTTTCATCAATGATACGAACTCTATAATATATTGTATTAATTTAAACATTGAGTGCGTGCTCTGAAATGTATTTTTTATTTCAAGCAATGGGTGAGTGATAAAGAACCTATTGTTGTAATAAACTGTGATCAGATATTTATTACAGTGTCTAAAAAGATGCTGGTAACGTCGTTCTTTATCATCGTAATAGTTGGAATCTTTTTCCGGCTATTACGATGATTCTCTTCGGTAGTTAATGCCTTTCTTGTCAGCTGCTCAACAGTTGAGTAATCAACTTTATTGACCATCAGTTTTCTGATTTTGTATTAAATTTGCTTGGACTTACATTGTAATATTTCTTAAATACTTCTCGGAAGTATTTTGCATCCGAGAATCCAACCATGTCAGCAATCTCTGTTACTGTATGTTCGCCTTGTTTTAGCAATTGTGCGGCATGTTGCAAACGTATCATCCGGATATAATCAGCTGGAGCGTAACCGGTCAATGCCTTTAATTTGTTGAAGAAACTTGTACGGCTCATGTGATGCTGACTACTGAGCATGTCTACATTGAAGTCCGAATTTCCCATGTTATTCTCTATGCATTCCTTGACAGAGGCTATGAATTTCCAATCCAAGGTATTGGTGCAATTGACTGGAAGAGTCTGTTCTCTATCTTCAATGCTGTTATAAACCTGACGGAGCAAAGCACGATTTGCAAGTATGTTTTTGACCGTTGCCTTGAGTATCCCCACACTGAAAGGTTTGGTGATGTAGGCATCCGCTCCGATTTCCAGTCCTTCAAGCATATTTTTTTCATCTCCCAGTGCAGTCAGCAAAATGACCGGAATATGAGATATTTCAAGATCACCTTTTATAACTGAGCAGAGTTCATCTCCACCCATTTCGGGCATCATTATATCGGATATGACGAGATCCGGGTCAAACTCCCGTACTATGACAAGTGCCTCCTTTCCATTCGGACAGGACTGGACATTATAACCCGTTTTGAACATATCAATAAGATAATTGCGCAAATCATCATTGTCCTCTACTATCAAAATACGTTGTAGAGAGCCGTTTACTTGGGATATTTCCATGGATAGTAACCCTGGAGTGCCACCAGATACGATAGTCTCCGAACATTCATTCGGTATCTTGGGAGAGATGAATTTTGCTTTATGTAGGTGGCTGTTCCCTTTCGGGAAAGTTACCTGCACGCAAGTGCCTTCATGCTCAGTACTTTGAATATGAATCCTGCCTTTATGTAATTTGACCAGTTTGTATACCAGCATCAGACCGATTCCGCTACCTGTCACTTTCAAGTTAATGACATTACTACCCCGGAAACAATTCCTAAACAATTTCTTCTGTTCGCATGAGGGAATGCCGATTCCGGTATCTTTCACTTCGATGCTCCAGGAGTTTCCTTCCTCACAGGCATAAATGCGTACGCTGCCACCTTCAGGTGTATACTTTAATGCATTTGACAGAATATTCTTCAGAATAGATCCCATCTTGTCACTGTCAAACCACACATTCAGATAATCAAAATTGCTTTCGTAAACAAACCTGACATGTTTCATCTCGGCATATTTGCGGAAAGTAGCACAAACATTATCCATATAGGAATTCAATTCATATTCAGAAACATAAAGGGTGGAAGAGTAGACGTCTACCCGTTCGAAATTTATCAGGTTGGTCGCCAGCTGAAGCAATGCATTCACATTTTTTAGAGCCATATTTATATGCGGCAATGCCTGTTCCTTCACCATACGGTTTTCTATGACTTCCTCCAGCGGAGCTTTTATTAATGTAAGCGGAGTACGTATATCATGGGCCGTATTAATGAAGAATCGTGTTTTTTCATCCGAAACCTTCTTCTGTCTGTGCAGTATGATGATACGGAATATGATAACCATAACCAACACCAGTAGGATTGCATATCCAGCCATGGCCCATACACTGGCCCATGCCGGAGGCGTTATGACAATCTGAATGCTCCTTGTTTCATAGGTCTTGTACTTTTCCTCATTGGATATGGCACGAATCTGTAATGTATAACTGCCGGGAGGCAGATTCCTTACAACAATTCGATTGTCCAGGCTCGGACGGCTCCACTCTTTATGAAAACCGTCAATCTTCCATGAATAAAGAATGTTGGAAGGATAATCATAATTAATGGAAACTACATCAAGAGAAAAGGAGTTTTGTCCGTAGGCCAGTTCCAGTCGGTCGGTCTCGTCAATATCCTTTTCCAACGGAGAACCGTCATCGCCCGGATAAACGGGATGATAGGCTATCATAAAATCGCGTAGTAATAGACGTGAGTAATGTGGCTCTGGTATCTGTATGTCTATCGGAAATCTGACAGCCCCGTCATTTCCACCAAAAACAAGTGTATTATTGCTATAGGTTGTAGCAGAGCCGGTATTGAAATTGACACTCATCAATCCTTGTTCCCGCGTCCAATTGCGGAAGGAGTGTTTTCTAGGTGAATAAATAGTAATTCCGTTTTCCGTACCCATAAGGAGACTCTCGTCCTGACGTGGAAGAATTGTATGGATATTGTCGGAAATCAACGCACAATTGTCTGTACGGTACTGATGGATGAACTTCTTTTTATTAATGTTATATACAAGCAGTCCAGCTCCACGGGTACCGATATATAGGATGCCGTCATCTCTCTGGAACAGAGCGCATATATAGGGAGATTCAATGGGCAGGTCAACATACTGATAAACTCCCGATTCCTTGTCAAGCTGGTAGAGCCCCATTCTTGTACCAATCCACATCTGCCGGGTGTCCTTTTCCTGAATGGTAGTGATAGAGTTTACTCCCGGATATAGACGCACACTTTTTGTCTCAAGATTGATGCGCTTTAAATGATGATATCCGCCGGACCAGATATCACCGCCCGAATCTTTCTTAATGTCAAATATATATTGGTCAGGACGTACTCCTGCAATAGCAGCAGGAGAAAGATGGCTAATCTTAAACCCTTTCCTCTTTTCTATCTTGCAAATGCCTGACATAAAACCGCCGGCCCATATCACTCCGGGAGAGGCTTCACATAGTGCCAAAAAGATGTGATTCTCATCATCCGGTACCGGATCAAAGGAACTGAGGAACGAGTGCCATTCTTTTGTATCGGTCTGATAAAGACTGATACCGTTGCTGGTTGCAAACCAGAGGTCACCGTCACTATCTTCCAATACATCATGAACCTGATCGTTCACCAATGAAAGACTGTTGCCAAGGGAATGCCTTATCAGGTCGTAACTTCCATAGCGGTTGTTACGGATGGTAATACCGGTAGGATAATTGGCAAGCCAGATGCGTTCCTCCTCATCCACATAAATATCATTGATATTGTTTCCGTTCATCCCGTTATAACTATTATAATCAGCAGTTATATAGGGTTCACTCATGCATGTATTCATATCTAGTTTATATACACCTTTTCCACCTGTGGCTACTAGAAGTTCATGGGCATTCAAAGCAACGATCCGGTTTATCTCTACATTGTTGGGTGATTGACAAGGGATGATTTTTCCTGTTTTTCCTACGTCATATATAAGTATTCCCTCTTTATAGTTTCCCACAAACAGTTGTTTTGAAACAGCATGGTAGTAGAGTTCATGTACTGATGTGCCGATACCTTCTACCATTTTATCAGGCATTATATTTAGTTTCCCCTTTTCTATCCCGGCATGAAACAGGCCATTTCCTGTACCGATAAAGAAATGGTTGCTATCCGTCTGTTCAATGGCAGTTATTTCACCGTTGACTGGTGTAGGCATATGCAAAGTCGTTCCGGTACGGATATCATACCAGGTAATACTATCTTTATAACATAGCCATATGCGGTCGTTCTTGTCCAGATAACCGTAATTTAGAAATGCCTGTGGCTTATTTCTGATCAGTTCCGGATGTATGTAGGCCAGTTTGAATTTATCATGCTGTGAATCATATCTGAAAATACGACCTTTCTGACCGATTACCCATAATATATTCCCGCTGTCCATATAGAGCCAGTTCAAAGCAATTCGTGAGTCTAGCTTTATACTATCGTCTGAAAAATTGTAATGCTTGATATATTTTCCGTCATAGCGGTCTACCCCTTCCTGGGTTAGAAACCACATATATCCCCTTCGGTCTTTTTGGATATAATATATTTTCTGGTTGCTCAAGCCGTTTTCCAGTCCTATGTACTTATAAACTTGGCACCTGCTTACGGAACTACTGATGAAAAGAACAGTAAAAAGAAAAATTTGTCTAATGTTTAAAGATATTTTCATATTTCTCGCAGAAGATTCAAAAATACATCTGCAAAATTATAAAATATTGGTTAAATATACACCAAAATGAATGAACTTTATTTCATGAGCAGGCTAATAACATTTGCGTTTCGGAAAGTTTAATAGCAAAAAATGATGAAGGAAAAAATCATATAAATAGCTGGATGTTGAAAGATGGTTAATAGAAGGTTATTTAATATGTTTTCATTAGAGGAACTTATACTGTAGATCTTGCTCTATATTTCGTTCTAAACTATAAGTGACATAAAGGAGTGGTGCAATAACATAACAATCATATTTTGAGATAATGAGAATACTCAAAGATGTTCCAAGGATATTCTTAAATTTATTTTTGTTGTAAAGCTATGGCAGCTAATGGTATTTGTAATTAGATAAATTGCAGATTAAAGTACCATTTTTAAGGCATGAAACAAGCGATTCGTCTATTTCTATTCTTTTATCTGAATAAAAATCTTATATTTGTCATTACAAACAGGCAATATCATTACCCAAACAGGGATATAAAAACTTATTTCAAATATTTTTTTATCGAAACTGATTATGAAAACAATTCATCTTGTGGTGGGAATCGTATTGACATTGATGTGTATCTTTTTTATGGGATTCCGGGAGATAGGCCGTTATCCGGATAAAATCTGGCTGGATATAAAGAATCTGACCCTTGAGAATAGAATAACGGCACTTTCAAGTTTGAATAAGTTAATGGAATATTTTCAGATAAAGAAAGAACGGTTGATTATAGAAGGACAAAATTGGAAAGCTTTGGAAGTCTTTACTCAAAATGGTTACTATACTTCATATTATATACCTTATGATGATCCGGATAATTTAAGCAGAAAAGAACAGAAGTGCTTTATTAAGGGCTTGCAGGAAATTGTAGATAGAAAGGTTGTGAGTGCTCTGTCCTTTCCCGGATGTTGGTATACTGAGATAAAAGAAAGTCTGAACCGTTCCATAGATCTATTGACTTGGGAACATCGTAGCAGTCAGTTACAACTTTTGTTGTCTTCCGTAGGACGCGAGATGCTCTTCGATCCGCAGTTAAAGGTGATACTGGTAAAAGATAAAGGAAAATATCACCGATAATTCATATTATGCTTATGGCTTTCCCGGAAGACTAATAAACAATCGACAAAGGGAAACTGTTTATTTAGTATGATTCTAAATTAAAAACGAATATATTATGAGTAAAACAGTTGATTTGTTGGGACAACAGGCAGAATATTACCTGAACCATACGTGTAAGACAATAGATAAGAAATTAATTCATGTTCCTGGACCTGATGCGATTGATAAAATCTGGGTGGACTCTGACAGAAATGTACGTACCCTCAATAGCTTGCAGGCTTTGTACGGGCATGGACGCTTGGCGAATACCGGGTATGTATCCATTCTGCCGGTCGACCAGGATATAGAACATACAGCCGGAGCATCATTTGCTCCTAATCCGATCTATTTTGATCCTGAAAATATAGTGAAACTGGCAATCGAAGGAGGTTGTAATGCAGTTGCATCCACATTTGGTATATTAGGGGCTGTTGCCCGTAAATATGCCCATAAGATACCTTTCGTTGTAAAACTGAACCATAATGAACTGCTTACTTATCCAAACTCTTATGATCAGGTGATGTTTGGAACCGTAAAAGAAGCATGGAATATGGGTGCGGTAGCTGTTGGTGCTACTATCTATTTCGGTTCGGAGCAAAGTCGTCGTCAGATTATTGAGATATCACAAGCTTTTGAATATGCTCATGAGTTAGGTATGGCAACCATTCTCTGGTGTTATCTCAGAAACAATGATTTTAAGAAAGATGGCACTGATTATCATGCGGCAGCCGACCTTACCGGACAGGCTAACCACATTGGAGTGACCATCAAGGCTGATATTGTAAAGCAAAAACTTCCTTCCAATAATGGTGGATTCACGGCTATCCATTTTGGTAAAACGGATGAAAGAATGTATTCTGAACTCGCAACTTCACATCCTATCGATCTTTGTCGCTACCAGGTTGCTAATGGTTATATGGGGCGTGTCGGTTTGATTAATTCCGGTGGTGAATCTCATGGAGAATCGGATTTGCGTGATGCTGTTGTTACAGCGGTTATCAATAAACGTGCCGGTGGAATGGGATTGATCAGTGGACGGAAAGCATTCCAAAAGCCAATGGAAGAGGGTGTTCAATTATTGAATACCATTCAGGATGTTTATTTGGATTCTTCAATAACGATTGCATAAAATTTTTAATCAGTATAGAAGATAAAGGTCTTCTATACTGATTATTTAAATGTAAAAGTGAATTTCTGAACTGTTGTCAGAGCAGGAGTTTATCTCCAGTTAACCTTAAGTATATTTTCCATCCATGGTAACCGTACAAGTTTGTATGACCAAGGAATGCTATCCAATAATATATCGAATGCACGTTCTTCTACAGTTAGAACCCATTCCCTTTCAGTCTTTTCTATAAATCCTGCTCTTCTCAAAAAAGCTTCTTGAAAACCTCTCATTGAGGTATTCCTCATTTTTTCCCAGTTTGTCTTTGCTGCTTCCAATAGAGAATCTATTGTGTTAAGTTCATCTTGATTTAGTTCCATTCTTTTAGGGAGTGGCTCGTTGAAGGGATAATTTATTAACAAACGGTTGAGGAACAGATCTTTTTCATCATACTCCCTATCTTCACTTGCCATGAGGTGTTGTAAAATGAATATAGCTCGTACTTTTGATTCGTTACTATTGAAATCCCTGCGATCTTGGCTTAACATATTAAGTCTCATAAAAAGCATTGGTAGAAATGGGAAGAGAATGACCAATCCTGCATTGGATATAGGTATGTGTTTCAAATCTCTGTATTGTTCTGTACCTAAATGAGAACCATATACACGCACTCCGGGAGCTATTGCATTCTTATCTACTTTTACACTGCCACAAGTTCCTTCATCGCCCGGACCAATATCCCAGTTTCCTTTGTCGCATTTAGCCATGATTTTTCCTCCTGTAATAGTTATGTTTCCACATTTGCTTTTTCGACCTGCATATTGACCGGCACCGCCTATTCCTGCAGATCCCGCGCGCCAGGAAGTCTCGTACTGATAACCCGCATAGGCTTCTATCGTTCCACTTTCGATAATAATGTCACCACATTCGGTAGCATATCCGCATCCTATACCAGCTGCACCTTCTCCACCGTACGCAATTAATTTCCCATCACCTTTAATAATCAGGATGGAATTCTTTCTTGATTGGATTGCAGCCATTTCACGGCCACTGTGTAGCATATTGTTTCCTTCAAGAATCACCGTGATATGACAGTCTTCCGCAATATGGAATGCAACACCCATGTTTTCCAGATCACATAAGTTAGCATCTTGTAGAACAATTGTTGCACGTACTCCGGCAGATACTGTTATTCCATGTCTTGAATTGGTACCTGTAATAATATACATTCCTTCTTGGGAGACACGGAAAGTATCCGTTTCCCTACTCATGTCTATTTTTTCATTTTTCATAAGAATAAAAATTAATATTGTATTTGTTGA
>ENA-OZUC01000290-OZUC01000290.1-human-gut-metagenome-genome-assembly--contig:-NODE-290-length-10065-cov-4.749550_pt1 | contig 10065 bp, 7 predicted proteins | sample MGYA00243433_ERZ654021 | MGnify/ENA primary metagenome ERZ654021 (study PRJEB26926, sample SAMN06164715) | human gut metagenome | biome: ENVO:00009003; feature: ENVO:2100002; material: ENVO:00002003...
CATTACTAATGCAGGTGTACTCGAAAGTCATCCGCACGATGTATCTATAACCAGTGAGGCTCCGAACTATAGCCGTCCTGAGTAAGATAATAACAAAATAATAGTGAATGCCCGGAGAGAGATTGCCGCTTTCCGGGCATTTTGTTTATATTTGCAGCCGTATAAAAAGAACGGATGGTGCTTATGGTTAGATTGCTTTGGGTGTTTGTCTTCCTTGGGTTCGGATTGGCTGTTTCGGCTCAGGACGATCCGGTATTGATGCGTATCAATGGAAAGGAGGTCCTCCGTTCTGAATTCGAACGTAGCTATAATAAGGACGGTACCTCTGTCGGTGCAGGCCGGAAGGCATTGGATGTATATGTGAATAAGTTTATAGACTTCAGGCTGAAAATAGAGGCTGCCGAAGTTGCGGGATTGGATACTTCCTGTGTCTTTCAGAAGGAGCAGGATGAATATCGCCGTTGTCTGATTAAATCATACCTGACAGATGAGAAGACGGCAGAGCAGGCGGCACGGCAGTACTATGACAAGATGAAATCCGACCGGCGTGCAGGTCGGGTATATGTGAAGCATATTTTTAAATATCTCCCCCAGAATATTTCCGGTCATACCTTGCGTGAGGTGGAGTTTAGGATGGATTCTATCTATAGGGCTCTTGCAAAGGAAGGGGAAAGTACGCCGTCTTTCGATGCTTGCGTCGAGCAATTTTCCGATGAGAAGAAAGCGTTTTGGGTGGGTTGGCTGCAGATGCCGGCGGAGTTTGAGGATATTGTATTCGGGTTGAATGCCGGAGAGATTTCTCGTCCGTTCCTCACTCCTCAGGGCATTCATATCGTGAAAGTACTCGAACAGCAGGAAATCCTTCCTTTTGAGAGGATGAAGAACAAAATCATCCGTTGTCAAACCCGTCGTCATGGAATGGATAAAGGAACGCGGGCTTTTGTGGAGAAACTGAAGAAAGAGTATCACTATATGCCGGATAAAGCCGGTATCGACGAACTGCTGGCTAAAGGAAGCACTTCCCGTACATTGTTTACATTGGATGGCAAGGCATACGGTGGAAAAGAATTTGTCGGATTTGCCGCTGCTTATCCGGCAGGGATGCGCAGACAGTTGGAGGCTTTTACAGTAAAAACGATTCTGGACTATGAAAACTCCCGTCTGGAATGGAAGCATCCCGAATTTTGTGCGTTGGTGCAGGGGCATCGTGACAGCATGTTGCTTGCCGAAATCACTGACCGTGAAGTGGGAAAGAGGAGTGTGGTGGATGAAGCGGGATTGAAAGCATATTTTGAGGCGCACCGTTCGGACTTCCATTGGGACGAACCGCGTTATAGGGGTATTGTGCTGCATTGTACTACCAAGCGAGTGGCGAAGCAAGTACGGAAATTTCTGAAACAGATTCCGGAAGAGGAGTGGATGGATGCCATCCGTCTCACTTTCAATGCCGGCGATACTCCCAAGGTGCAGGCAGAGCAAGGATTATTTGCCCCCGGTGATAATGCATATGTGGATGATTTGGTGTTTAAAAGGAAGGATGCGACTCCGGTTTTGTCATTTCCCTTTACTGCTGTACAAGGTCGTAAGCAGAAGGGACCGGACAGTTGGCAAGAGGTGCGAGAGCCGCTCGTAACCGCTTATCGGAACTATTTGGAAACGCATTGGGTGGCAAAGTTGCGTGCTGCCGGTAAGGTTGAAATTGACCAAGAGGTTTTAAAAACCGTTAATAATCACTGATGCAACCGATTAAAACACTATCTTCGTACCTCAAAACGAAGTAAATATCAGTTGGTGATGCGAACAACCTGCTTTGGGCTTTTAATTTTCCTTCTCTGTGTGGCGTGCAGCGAGCGGCACGACCATAAAGGGCGGACACCGTTAGTGGAGTTGGACGGCAATTTCCTTTACCGGGAAGATTTGCAATCGGTACTTCCGACCGGTTTGTCCAAAGACGACAGTCTGTTGTTTGCAGAACATTATATCCGTAATTGGGTGGAAGATATTTTGTTGTACGATAAAGCGCAGAGCAATATTCCCAATAACGGTGAGATTGATAAACTTGTGGAGAATTATCGCAAAGCATTGATAATGCATACCTATCAGCAGGCTTTAATACATCAGCGACTATCAGAGGAGATTTCAGAACAAGACTTGACGGAGTATTACGAGAAGAATCAGGCGCTCTTCAAAGTGGAACGTCCGTTGATGAAAGGCTTGTTCATCAAAGTTCCTTTGACAGCCCCACAGCTGGGCAATGTTCGTCGCTGGTACAAGATGGAAACCCGTGAGGCGGTGGAACATCTGGAAAAGTACAGTCTGCAGAATGCTGTGAAGTATGAGTATTTTTATGATAAATGGGTGCCGGTATCGGAAGTACTGGATATGCTGCCCTTGAAGGTTTCTGATGTGGACGAGTATCTGGACAAGAATCGCCATGTAGAGCTGAAGGATACGGCTTTCCATTATTTCCTGAATGTGAGCGATTATCGCCCGGTGGGAGAGCAGGAACCCTATGAGTTTGCCCGTACCCAAGTGAAGGATATGCTGCTGAACGTGAAGCAGGTGGAATTCATGAAGCAAGTGAAGGATGATTTGTATCAACGGGCGGTGAAAAGAGACAAGATTAAATATTATTTAGAATAAGACACCAAGAATGAAACAGTGTATGAACTTTAAGTTTGTAATTTTATTTGCCTTGACGCTATTAGTCGGTTCTACCGTTTATGGACAAGACAACGTGATTGACGAGGTAGTGTGGGTAGTAGGTGATGAGGCTATACTGAAGTCCGAAGTGGAAGAGGCACGCATGAGTGCATTGTATGAAGGACGCAAATTTGACCGTGACCCTTATTGCGTGATACCTGAGGAGATAGCCGTGCAGAAACTGTATCTTCACCAGGCTGCCCTCGACAGTATCGAAGTATCCGAGAGTGAGGTTATCCAGCGTGTGGACTATATGACGAATATGTATATCGCCAATATCGGTTCGCGTGAGAAAATGGAGGAATACTTCAACAAGACTTCCAGCCAGATTCGTGAAACGCTGCGCGAGAATGCCCGTGAAGGATTGAAGGTTCAGAAGATGCAGCAGAAACTGGTGGGCGAGATTAAGATAACTCCGGCCGAGGTGCGCCGTTACTTCAAGGATTTGCCGCAGGACAGCATTCCTTATATCCCTACCCAGGTGGAGGTGCAGATTATCACTCAGCAGCCTAAGGTCCCTTTGGAGGAAATAGAAGATGTAAAGAGACGTTTGCGTGAGTATACCGACCGTGTCAATAAGGGTGAAAGCTTTTCCATGTTGGCTCGTCTGTACTCTGAGGACCGTGGTTCGGCCATGCGTGGCGGTGAGATTGAATTCTCAGGACGCGGTATGCTGGACCCCGCTTATGCCAATGTGGCTTTCAACTTGCAAGACCCCAGCAAGGTTTCCAAGATTGTAGAGTCTGAATATGGTTTCCATATCATTCAGTTGATAGAGAAGCGCGGTGACCGTATTAAAACACGCCACATTCTGTTGAAACCGCATATTCCGGAAGAAGCTCTGGCTGCCGGTTGTGCCCGTTTGGACTCTATTGCCGATGATATCCGCAATAACAAATTCTCTTTTGAAGAGGCTGCCTCCGTGCTTTCGCAGGATAAGGATACGCGCAACAATCATGGTTTGTTGCCGAATCCTAATACGAACACTTCCCGTTTTGAGATGCAGGAACTTCCCCCTGAAATAGCCAAGGTGGTGGATAAGATGAAAGTGGGCGAAATCTCCGAAGCCTTCACCATGATTCCGCAAAAGACCGGAAAGGAAGAGTGCGTGATTGTGAAGCTGAAGAGCCGTACGATGGGACACAAGGCTACCATTGCCGATGACTATCAGAACTTGAAAGAGATTGTGTTGGAAAAACGCCGCGACGAAGTGCTGGACAAGTGGATTCGTGAGAAGCAGAAGCACACGTATGTCCGTATCAAGGATAATTGGAAGAATAACTGTACGTTCAAGTATCCGGGCTGGATTAAAGAATAATCCGGAAGGATTTACATAGATTTGTATGCAAAAGAAGAATACAAAAAATCATTTCCTGAACAAGCATAGATACCTCCTGGTAGGTATTCTATGCTTGTTTGGCATCTGTCTGCTGAGTGCGCAGGACAAGAAGAAGAGTACTGGTGCACCGGAGAAGAAGAAAGTGGACTCAATTGAACAGAAAAAGACGGAGACGCCGGAAAAGAAGAAGACGCGCGTCGATTTGTTGTACGCAGATGAGGCGCAGGCGGACAAACAGTTGCGTCCTGATGTGCAGGTACTCATCGGCTCGGTGAGGATGAAGCATGACAGTATGTACATGTTCTGTGACAGTGCGCTGATATTCGAAAAGATAAATTCTGTGGAGGCATTCGGCAATGTGCGTATGGAGCAGGGCGACACCTTGTTTATCTATGGAGACTATCTGTATTATGACGGCATGTCGCAGTTGGCCATGCTGCGTGAGAATGTACGTATGATAAATCGTAATACGGTGCTGACAACTGACAGTTTGAACTATGACCGTCTGTACGATTTGGGCTATTACTTCGAAGGCGGTACGCTGACCGACGAGGATAATGTGCTGACTTCCGAGTGGGGAGAATATAGCCCTGCCACTAAGTTGGCTGTCTTCAACCACGACGTGAAGCTGGTCAACCCGAAGTTTGTTTTGACTTCGGATACCTTGAAGTATAGTACAGCTACTAAGATTGCCACAATTTTAGGACCCTCCGACATTGTGAGTGACCAAAATCATATTTATTCCGAACGTGGCGTGTACAATACGACTACTGAGCAGGCAGAACTGCTCGACCGTTCCGTACTGACTAACGAAGGCAAGAAACTGACCGGTGACAGCCTTTTCTACGACCGCATCTTGGGATACGGCGAGGCTTTTGACAATGTACAGATGAATGATACGGTCAACCGGAACATGTTGACTGGCGACTACTGTTTCTACAACGAACTGACCGGAAGCGCCGTTGCCACCAAACGTGCCGTAGCTATCGACTATTCGCAGGGCGACAGTCTGTTCATGCACGGTGATACTTTGAGGCTGATTACCTACCATATGAATACCGATTCCATGTACCGGGAGATGCGTGCCTATCATAAGGTGCGTGCTTATCGCACGGATGTGCAGGCCGTATGCGATTCGTTGGTGTATAATTCCAAGGACTCTTGCATGACGATGTATACCGACCCTATATTGTGGCACGGGGAACAGCAGTTGTTGGGCGAGGAAATTAAAATTTACATGAACGATAGTACCATCGACTGGGCGCATATCATCAACCAGGCCCTGACGGTAGAGAAAAAGGACAGTATTCACTATAACCAAGTTTCCGGTAAGGAGATGAAGGCTTTCTTCATAGATGGAGACATGCGTCTGGTGGAGGTAAACGGCAATGTACTGGTGGTGTATTATCCGGTAGAGGAGAAGGACAGTTCGCTGATTATGATGAACTATTCGGAAGGCGGACTTTTGAAAATGTACTTGAAGGAGAGAAGGATGGAGCGCGGAGTCTTTGTTGGAAAGACTACCGGTACAGCCTATCCTCTGGACCAGATTCCACCAGATAAGAGCAAGCTGCCTTCTTTTGTCTGGTTCGACTACATCCGTCCGCTCAACAAGGAGGATATCTTCGAGTGGAGGGCTAAAAAAGCAGGTGAAGTATTGAAGAAAAGTGACCGGAAACCTGTAACTTCGCCAAGGAATATGCATATTAAACGAAATAATAAGTAGCGTCATGGGAATGTTTGCAATGCGGAAGCCTCGTGGCTTCAATCATAGCTATATCTATGTGGATGAGCGGAAAGAGAAGTTGGCGAAGATGGAAGAAAACGCCAAGCGTGACCTGGGTATGCTGCCGGAAAAGGAATTCTCGCCCGAGGATATACGGGGCAAATTCATAGAAGGAACAACTCACCTGAAGCGGCGTAAGGAGAGCGGACGTAAGCCGATGCATTTGGGCATAATCCTTGTTGTCATGGCTGTGTTGATTTATCTGTGGTATGCCATCAGTAACGGAATCATTTAATAATGATTAATCATTAATCCCTAATCATTAAACATTATCATGAGCGATATCATTCATTTGCTGCCCGATTCGGTTGCCAATCAGATTGCTGCCGGAGAGGTGATTCAGCGTCCGGCATCTGTTGTGAAAGAATTGGTGGAAAATGCAATTGATGCCGAAGCAGAGGAAATACATGTGCTGATTACCGATGCGGGCAAGACCTGCATCCAGGTGATTGATGACGGGAAGGGTATGTCCGAAACGGATGCGCGCCTTTCTTTTGAACGTCATGCGACTTCAAAGATACGCGAAGCTGCCGATTTGTTTGCCCTACGCACCATGGGCTTCCGTGGAGAAGCGTTGGCTTCCATTGCTGCGGTAGCTGAAGTGGAGTTGAAAACACGCCCAGCCAGCGAGGAGCTGGGGACGCGGCTGTTGATTGCCGGCTCTAAAGTCGAAAGCCAGGAAGCCGTTTCCTGCCCTAAGGGAAGCAATTTTTCCATCAAGAACCTATTCTTCAATATTCCTGCCCGGCGCAAATTCTTGAAAGCGAACTCTACGGAGTTGAGCAACATCCTTACGGAATTCGAGCGTATAGCGTTGGTGCATCCTGAGGTAGCCTTCTATCTGTATAGTAATGATACGGAATTGTTCAATCTTCCGGTAATGCCTTTGCGGCAACGCATCATGGCAGTCTTCGGAAAGAAGCTGAATCAGCAGTTGCTGTCCGTCGACGTCAATACGACCATGATAAAGATTTCCGGTTTTGTAGCCAAGCCGGAAACGTCGCGCAAGAAAGGAGCGCACCAATACTTTTTTGTGAACGGGCGCTATATGCGTCACCCCTATTTCCACAAAGCAGTGATGGACGCTTATGAGCAGCTGATTCCTGCCGGTGAGCAGATCTCCTACTTTATTTATTTCGAGGTAGACCCTGCCAATATCGATGTGAACATCCATCCGACGAAGACGGAGATTAAGTTCGAGAATGAGCAGGCTATCTGGCAGATTCTGTCGGCTGCGGTCAAGGAATCCTTGGGCAAGTTCAGCGCTATACCTACTATCGATTTTGATACCGAGGACATGCCGGATATTCCTGCATTCGAGCAGGCTCGTCCGATAGAGCCTCCGAAGGTACACTATAACACGGATTTCAATCCCTTCAAGACGTCTTCCGCTTCTTCCTATGGAGGCGGTGGCAATTATTCGCGTCCCAAAGTGGAGTGGGAGGGGCTTTATTCCGGTTTGGAAAAAGCCAGCAGGATGAACGAGCCGATGGAGGAAGAACCTTTTGCAGAGGATGCGGTTACCGGTATGGCTCCAAGAGAGGAGGAGAGGGCTCCTTATTTCCAGGAAACGGTTCCTTCCGGGGCAAGCGCCTCTTTCTACGGCAATGAGGCAACGGTAGAGAAAGGAGCGCAACACTTCCAGTTCAAGGGACGTTTTATTCTGACTTCCGTTAAATCGGGTCTGATGCTGATAGACCAGCACCGTGCGCATGTCCGGGTATTGTTCGACCGCTATATGAGTCAGATTCGACAGAAACAAGGGGTATCGCAGGGGGTATTGTTTCCAGAGATTATCCAGTTGCCGGCTTCGGAAGCTGCCGTGCTGGACGGTATATTGGAAGATTTGTCGGCCGTAGGCTTCGATTTGAGTCCGCTGGGTGGCGGCAGCTATGCCATCAACGGCATACCTTCGGGCATAGAGGGATTGAACCCGGTAGAATTGGTCCGGAATATGGTACATACTGCTATGGAAAAAGGGAATGACGTTAAGGAAGAGGTACAGACAATTCTTGCATCGACTTTGGCGCGTGCTGCGGCCATCGTTTATGGACAAGTGCTGAGCAACGAGGAAATGTCCAATCTCGTGGACAATCTGTTTGCATGCCCATCCCCGAATTATACTCCGGACGGAAAGACGGTGCTGGCGACCATTAAAGAAGACGACATAGAAAAGCTTTTCTCCAAATAAGGAAGAGTGCTTTCTTTGGCATCAAGGCAAAAAAAGTACAAATATTCAGAACCTTTTAGTTCTGTTGGCGTTAATTAGACAGTTTGAATGATAAAGAGTTTAATTAACCACTTAACTATTTTAAGGTATATGAAAAAGATTCTAATGTTACTGGCTTTGGCCGGGGTGTCTTCTGTTGCCATGGCGCAGCAAAAGACTGAAGTTGTGGAAGAGTTTGGTGTTATCCAGGTCCAGGATAAATATCAGGTAATCACTAATCCGTTCTGGAGTAATTGGTTTTTCTCTATAGGCGGTGGTGCCGAAGCAACTTTTGGAGATAATGATAAGGCAGGAAGTTTTGGCAAGCGTATCAGTCCGACGCTGAATTTTGCCATCGGCAAATGGTTCACCCCGGGACTGGGAGTACGTCTGCAATATAGCGGCCTTCAGGCAAGAGGATATACGTATGATGCAGGTGCAGACTACGTGAGGGGTACTCAGATGGATGACGGCTACTACAAACAGCGTTTCGACTATATGAACTTGCACGGAGACGTGATGTTCAATCTGAATGCACTCTTTGGAGGATACAACCAGCACCGTGTATATGAAATTATTCCTTATGTAGGTGCGGGGTTCACCCACAACTACACAAAGCCTCATCGCGAAGCTTTGTCCGTAAACGCAGGTATCATCAACCGCTTCCGTATTTCGAATGCGATAGATATTAACCTGGAGCTTAGCGCAATGGGCGTTGAAGACAAGTTCGATGGTGAAGTTGGCGGTGATCATGGATATGATGGCGTGCTGAGTGCAACGGTGGGATTGACATACCGTTTCCCGGCCCGTGGATTCCGTCGCCCGATGCCCCAGCTGATTTCTCAGGTAGAGCTGGCTGCCATGCAGGCACAGCTTGCCGAAATGGGAGCTGCCAACCAGCAATTGCAGAATGCACTGGTTGCTGCACAGAACCAGCCGGTGGCCGAAGTTACAGAAACAGAAGTGATTGTTCCCGATCCGGACATTGCACCGCGTACTGTATTCTTCAAGATTGGTTCTGCAGAGGTTTCTCCGCGTGAAGCAATGAATTTGTCTTATCTGGCAGACCAGATGAAGCAATTCCCGAACGCCACTTACACCGTAAACGGATATGCTGACTCTGCAACCGGTACACCGGCATTCAATAAAGAGTTGAGTTTAAAGCGTGCACAAGCCGTGGTCGATGTATTGGTAAAACAATACGGAATTCCTGCTGACCGCCTGAAGGTGGATGCCGGTGGTGGTGTCGACAAGTTCGGACAACCGATTCTGAACCGTGTAGTGTTGGTGAAATCAGCCAACTAGGAGACGGGATAAAAGAAACAAGCTACAAGTTACTAGCTACAAAAGACGAGGGGCATGCGTTACCGTGACGCATGCCCCTTTTCTTAATTAACTTATGTGTTCTTCCCTTATTCCCCTCTAAATTTCTTTATTTGCTCTGCAATCAGTTCCGCGTCGTCAAAGTAGTTTATCTTCATAGCCTTGCGTACATCATCCAAAGTTGCGGCGGCAGTTTCCCTGGCAGTTTCGCAACCTTTCTTCAGCATGTCGTAGATGGCAGGGATGTCTTTTTCAAACTCCTTGCGGCGGTTGCGGATAGGCTCCAGTGTCTCTTGCATAATTTCGTTGAGGAACTTCTTCACTTTCATATCGCCCAGACCGCCACGCTGATAGTGGGCTTTCAGTTCGTCCAGATTCGGATATTCGGGCAGATAAAGGCTAAAGTGTTCCGGACGGCAGAAAGCATCCAGGTAAGTGAATACGGTGTTGCCTTCCAATTTTCCGGGGTCTTGCACACGCAGGTGGTCGGGGTCGGTATACATGCTCTTCACTTTCTTCTGCACTTCGTCGGCAGAGTCCGAAAGATAGATACAGTTGCCGAGGCTCTTGCTCATCTTGGCTTTGCCGTCCGTTCCCGGCAGGCGCAGGCAGGCTGCATTGTCAGGTAACAGGATTTCCGGTTCCACAAGGGTTTCACCATATATATCTGTCTCTTATACACATCTGACGCTGCCGACGAAGCTA
>ENA-OZUC01000309-OZUC01000309.1-human-gut-metagenome-genome-assembly--contig:-NODE-309-length-9722-cov-4.311575_pt1 | contig 9722 bp, 8 predicted proteins | sample MGYA00243433_ERZ654021 | MGnify/ENA primary metagenome ERZ654021 (study PRJEB26926, sample SAMN06164715) | human gut metagenome | biome: ENVO:00009003; feature: ENVO:2100002; material: ENVO:00002003...
GCAACACACCATCACCCTTACCGTGAATAAAAACAATGCGCTGTTCACGTTTATTCTTATATTGCTCCAGAACTTCCCGGAATTTGTCCAACTGGTAATTCAATATTTCACTGTTACTCATTCCTTTAGTATCGTCCAGCAATTCTCCGATATGTAAATCAATCTCGATGATACCATTTTGTCCACCGCGCTTCACAATTGGCTGAGACTTTGGTTTATCTTCAGTTTTCTTTTGCAGCAAAGCAGATTGTAATTCTTCTGCTGATACATACACTTGTTTAGTAGGAACATCATCTTTCACTATATCATAAATCAGTGCAGGTGTCTCAAAGAATTCTGATTCCTGGAATGTGTGTAGCTTATAAAACTTCACCGTATCTATGCGAAGTTCCACACTGACTGCCGGCTTCAAAGCAAAAGAACGATCCTCTTTAAAAGCAATGAACTGTACTGCAACATGTTCACGGTCATTCAGTTCCACCTTCTCAAATTCCTCCAACAGCAACTTCGTATTCGGCTCCACTATTCCATTGGAACGGACATTCCATGCTTTTCCTTCTGCGCAGAGGTAAGTGTAATACAGATAGTAATTGCTATCATTCACCAGATAAGATTCGAAAGGAGTAGTACTGACAGCCTTAATATCTTCCGGTACAAAAGCCAGAAAAACATTCAGAATATCTCCACCACGCATTTCCGGCTGACGGTAAACAGATACCTGCGGTTTGGACAAGCGCTGCACTTCACTATTTTCCTGAACCGGATAAGAAATAGAAGAACGTACCTGCTTCTCCTCCGCTTTCTTCGGAGCTGCCTTCGGCACCGGCCGGGTCATATTATAATCATCCGTATCAATTACTACGCACTCACGCATGGGCATCGGAATATCAAAGCCATCGGCATCTTCCACCAATACAATATCTTTCCCCCTGAATCCTTTCACGATTCCTCCGCCGATTTCATTGAGGAAACGTACTTTATCACCAATTTTCATCATATCATTTACAATTTAGCTATTTACAATTTATGATTGGAGTTGCTTAAACAAACAATCGTTCTACAAAGATACGGTAACTCAATAAAAAAAGATAGAAAAAAGACGATAAATATCCGTACCTTTGCAGCCCGTAAAGAAGTTTATCATGAAAGAAGATCCAAAACATATCCGTATCAGCGAATTCAATTATCCATTACCGGATGAGCGCATTGCCAAATTTCCTCTGCCGGTGCGCGATCAGTCCAAACTCCTGGTCTACCGTCACGGCGAAGTTTCGGAAGATCACTTCACTTCACTTCCATCCTACCTGCCGGCAGGAAATCTGATGATATTCAATAATACGAAAGTGATACAGGCACGACTGCACTTCCGCAAAGATACCGGTGCTCTGATTGAAGTATTTTGCCTGGAACCCATTGAGCCAAACGACTATGTTCTCAATTTCCAGCAAACCGAACACGCTGCCTGGCTCTGCATGATCGGTAATCTGAAGAAATGGAAAGAAGGCACGCTAAAACGGGAAATGACCGTAAAAGGGCAACCGATAACTCTGACTGCCACTCGTGGTGAATGTCATGGCACCAGCCATTGGGTTAATTTCCGTTGGAATAATCCGGAGATTACTTTTGCTGATATTCTTGAAGTATTCGGAGAACTCCCCATTCCGCCATACCTGAACCGGGATACTCAGGAAAGTGACAAGGAAACCTATCAGACTGTTTATTCTAAAATAAAAGGCTCCGTAGCTGCTCCTACTGCCGGACTACACTTTACCCCCCGTATACTGGATACTCTGAAAGAAAAAGGTATTGATCTCGAAGAACTGACATTGCACGTAGGTGCAGGTACTTTCAAACCCGTTAAAAGTGAAGAGATTGAAGGGCACGAAATGCATACGGAATATATTTCCGTGTCACGCGGAACCATTGAAAAGCTGATAGCACACGATGGAAAAGCAATTGCAGTAGGTACTACTTCGGTAAGAACACTGGAAAGCCTTTACCATATCGGCGTTACTCTACTGAAAAATCCGGATGCCACAGAAGAAGAACTTCACGTCCGCCAATGGCAACCTTATGAAACAGATGAAGAAGCTGCAAATATCACATCTGTAAAAGCCCTGCAAGCTATACTCGACTATCTGAACCATCACAAGATGGAAACCCTGCACACCAGCACGCAGATCATTATCGCACCGGGATACGACTACAAGATTGTAAGCGCCATGGTCACCAATTTCCATCAACCGCAAAGTACATTGCTATTGCTTGTCTCGGCTTTTGTAAAAGGTAACTGGCGAAAGATATATGACTTCGCATTAGGCCATGACTTCCGTTTTCTGAGTTATGGAGATTCTTCATTATTAATACCGTAAAATTATGAACAGCGATAATAACCAAGAAATGTTTCCTATCGTCGACGAACAGGGAAATATCACAGGTGCCGCTACACGTGGCGAATGCCATAATGGTAGCAAACTCTTGCACCCGGTCATTCACCTTCACGTTTTTAATTCCAAAGGCGAACTGTATATGCAGAAACGTCCCGAATGGAAAGATATCCAGCCGGGAAAGTGGGATACTTCCGTAGGAGGACATGTAGACCTGGGTGAAAGTGTAGAAATGGCTCTAAAGCGCGAAGTACGCGAAGAACTGGGTATTACTGACTTTACTCCTGAAACCGTCACTCATTATGTCTTTGAATCCGCACGTGAGAAGGAACTCGTCTTTGTACACAAAACCGTATACGACGGTGAGATCACTCCCAGTGACGAACTGGACGGCGGACGATTCTGGGCCATAGAAGAAATTAAAGAGAATCTGAGGAAAGGCATATTCACCCCTAACTTTGAAGGAGAGATTGAAAAAGTACTCTCACTAAAATAAAAAATGGGAAGCCGAGGCTTCCCATTTACTTAATATTTATATATCTGTTCCTGACAACTTTTACTTTGCCAGATCTTCAATCACTTTCATTATCTTCTGACCGATTTCTTCAGCTGCTTCCGCTGTAGAAGCTTCACTATACACGCGGATAATCGGTTCGGTGTTACTTTTACGCAAGTGTACCCACTTATCGGCAAAGTCTATTTTCACACCATCGATGTCATTGATTTCTTCATCCTTATAAAGTTCTTTCACCTTAGCCAGAATAGCATCCACATCTGTTTCAGGAGTCAGATCTACGCGATTCTTTGCCATGAAATAAGCAGGATAAGTTGCACGAAGCTCGCTCACCTTCTTGCCCTCATGTGCCAGATGGCTCAGGAACAAGGCAATACCAACCAGCGCATCACGTCCGTAGTGACTTTCCGGATAAATAACTCCACCATTGCCTTCACCACCGATCACGGCACCCACTTCTTTCATTTTAGTAGTAACGTTTACTTCGCCTACGGCAGAAGCAAAATATTCCTTGCCATACTTACGGGTTACATCACGCAAAGCACGTGTAGAACTCAGGTTAGAAACTGTATTACCCGGAGTATGTTTCAACACATAATCGGCTACGCTCACCAGCGTATATTCTTCGCCATACATTTTTCCATCTTCGCAAATCATTGCCAAGCGGTCTACGTCAGGGTCAACTACGAAAGCTACATCAGCCTTGCCACCTTTCATCAGATTCATAATGTCCCCCAGATTCTTTTCAAGCGGTTCAGGATTATGTTGGAAATCACCGGTCGGTTCACAGTAAAGCTTCTCTACATGTTGTACACCCAGTTGTTCCAGTAACTCAGGCAGAATAATACCACCCACAGAGTTCACACAATCAATAGCCACGCAGAAGTTCGCCTTTCTGATAGCTTCTACATCCACCAGACTAAGCGCCAACACACTGTCTATATGTTTTTGATTGTAAGTCAGATCCTTGCGATATGATCCCAGATGATCTACATCAGCAAAGTCAAATTCTTCAGCCTCGGCAATGCGAAGTACTTCGTTACCTTCGGCAGCATTCAGAAATTCGCCGCGTTCATTCAGCAATTTCAGGGCATTCCATTGTTTCGGATTGTGCGAAGCAGTCAGGATAATACCACCACTGGCGCCTTCCATAGTTACGGCCAATTCGGTGGTCGGTGTAGAAGCCAGATCGATGTCCACTACATCCCATCCCATGCCCATCAGGGTACCTACTACTACATTCTTTACCATTTCACCCGAAATACGGGCGTCGCGTCCTACTACAATTTTGTTGCTTTTTACCGTGCACGTTTTGCGAATAAGTGTGGCATACGCTGATGTGAATTTCACAATGTCAAGCGGATTCAAGCCCACACCCGCTCCTCCGCCAATAGTTCCGCGGATTCCAGAGATAGATTTGATTAGAGTCATTAGGTTAATGATTTAAAGATTGTTGGTTATATACTATAATTACCTATAGATTTGGTATTTACGGATATCATAGTAATAAGGGTATACGGACTGCATAGCTGTATTGTGTCCCATCTTTGAAGGAACGATCAGTCTGACGTGTGCCATGTCGCGTACATAAGCCAGTGGTACTAACCAACCGGCAGGAACAGCAGTCGTTTGGTAATAAGAAAGCATCAATCCTTGCGTAAACTGACCAGCAATGGAAGAACTCGTTACCCGGTAATTAAATTCATCCACTACTTCGGCAAATCCTAAGTTAGACATTGTCGTATCTCCTTGAATAAGGCCGTATTCCATGAAACGTACCAAGATCTGGTCGTTCGCTTTTACTGTATCGGCAGGATTTTTAGAGCCTTTATCCCGTATTTGCATATATACACCGCTGGCGAGTTGCACATATTCATTTTTAAGCGTATCCGTAATCGAGTCGTTTCTGTAAAACTCTGTTTGGGATATAACCTTAATATTATTGTCTTTTATAAATGCTTTAATGGCCTCTTTTTCTTCCTCCAGCATTTCTGCATAAGTCTTGGTGTTATCACAAGCCTGAAAAGCCAGACCACATACCAGCAAAGACAAAAAGAATAATGTAAGTTTCTTCATTATCTGTTATTTAGTAATTCCGTACAAAAGTATTCGATTTCGTTGAAAGTTGAAAGCTCTACGAGGAAAGTTCGTATCTTTTAACCTTTGTGCCCCTCTTTTTTTATCCTTTCGCATTCAATAAAGGCTTGAATTTCTCTAAAGCACGTTCCAGGACTTTCTTTGCTTCTTCCAGCGTACCATAAAATTCACCACCGGAAGCATTCAGATGTCCGCCTCCATTGAAAAATTCAGCAGCTAATTGATTGCAAGGGAATGTACCCACAGAACGCAATGAAACCTTAATCATCGGCTTTTCCGTGTCTTCACGCAGGAAGCAAGAAAAAACCACGTCTTTTATACTCAAAGGAATATTTACAAACCCCTCGCTGTCTCCCCGGATATAATTGAAACGTCCCTGCTCATTTTTTGTCAACGAGATCAAGGCAGAATGATAATCGGGATAAACCTGCATATTTGAAAGCACATATCCCATCAGTCGCAAGCGACTTTCAGAGTAAGTATTATAAACTTTCCGGTAAATATCATCCTTATCGATACCCTTGGAAAGTAATTCACTGATGATAAAATAAATCTCCCGATTATTGGAGTTATAAGTAAATCCACCTGTATCGGTCATCATACCGGTATAGATGCACTCTGCTCCTTCTTTGGTTATTTCATTAAAATACCCCATGCGGCATATCAAGCGGAATACAAGCTCCGAAGTAGAAGAAATATTAGGATGTGAGATTGTGATATCACAAAAATCTTCGGGATACAGATGATGGTCTACCAAAATCTTCTTCCCTTTTGCTGCCTTTATTGCATCCGCCATTGCATCAATACGACCCAAAGCATTGAAATCCAAACAACAGATTATTTCAGCCTCAGCGATCAGTTTATCGGCAAATTCTTTGTAGCGGTCATAGAGTAATACATCTTTGCTACCCGGCATCCATCGCAGAAAGTCGGGAAAAGCATTCGGCACAATGACATTCGCAACTTTATCTTGTGAATTCAGAAAGTGCCACAATCCCAATGAAGAACCTATGGCATCGCCATCCGGCGCTACATGGGCTACAATTACAATTCTTTCTGCATGCCCCATCCATCTAGCGAAACGATCTATTTTGGCCTGCTCTATTACTTTTGTCAACATTTGATTATTTACAGTTAAACGATTTACAACTGAATGATCGGAATGACTTCCAACCTCTATAATTTGAACGGGCAAAAGTACGAAAAAGTTTGGGAGTTGGCAGAAAGTAGCAAAGGTTTTATTTAGTCTTCGTATTCTACTATCATTCAGAGCCCCCTATTTCTCTGAGTTTTTTCACATTCTTCATAACCAGCCAAATTATAAGCAACTGGAATAGTACTATTTCCAACACGGTATATACCAAATTTAAAGTAATATCCTTCTTCGTCATTGCGTCCGATTAGAATTTCTTCGTTATTCACAATATGTTTCTTTCGTTCTTTACCTTCTTGCTGGTAAGACATAGTCACATCCAAAAGCCCAGGTCTAAGAATAGTTTCTTGTTCCTTTCCATATAGAGTCCAGTCTATATTCACTCGGAAAGTTACCCAACACTCTTTCGGGAAAGAGCCGAACGGCATCTTATAAGCTATTGTGGAAGCCTTATAAGTGGAAGTCACGGGACGCATAATTTCTGCCTTGTCCGGATTTGCATTGCAACGGTCGGTTTTGTCAGTCAACCATTTACGGTCCGAATTGGCTTTGATGTAGAAATACCCTTGCGAGAAACCGAAAGCAAGAGGAGGATATCCGCCTTGTTCAATCAGCCAACCATTAGGATTTCCGGCTTTGTAGACAGTATCTCCTTTAGCATTGATTCTAGCTATTTTATCATGGGCTATATTCTTCTTGAAAATCATCTTTTTTTCCAGTTCAAGAAACTCTTCAACACTAAGTTTCATCACTTTACCGTTAGGATCGGAAACGAGTGTACGGCTCGGCATACCATGCCATTGTGCAAAAATAGTGGATACATCTTTGTCCAAAGCCCGCGGAATATAAACGGAAAATGTATAGCTCATGGATGAACCTTGCGGGCAACTTCCTTTACCGTAATGATATACAGTCTTCATCTTTTGTGCATTGGAGTATTCATTGGCCGGATAATTACGAAAGTCATTGGCCACAGCATAGCAATAGCAAAGTTCAGCACGACCTTTGGTTTCTCCTTTGGCGTAGCCTTCCAAAGTATTGTCTTCCTGTTTCAATTCGAAACGGTAAGAAGGCTTGTTCCCGAAAGGCCGGGAGTAATCCAATTGAATGGTATGGGGTTTATTGGTACCGACGGCTACCCAACGGTCATCAATAATCTGGTTTGCACGGGCCGAATCGGCCTGTACGTTTACACGTTCTTTCAGGGGTGTTAAGTTATCTGACTGTGCACGGACCGGACTTACCGCTGTCAAAGGAAGCAGGCAGAGGGTGATTAATGCGATTGTTCTCATTCTCTATTGATATTTTGTTAATTGGCTTGATGACATTGTGCATAAATTCACTTTTAATTCGGCAGAGGTACCATTGGCCTGCGACCATAATTCAGCTTCAAGCCCTTCTTGTACGCTTCAGAGCCATGCAAATCTTTAATATCCATTTCACCCAGATTTACAAGGATGCCACGCGCCATAAGCCCCGCATCTTCGTTTTCAAGACGCGGCAAGGTTTCAGCGGCTTTTCTCAGTTCGGGCAGAAACGGCCGGATATAGTCACGCATTTCGGGATCTAAAGATAGACATTCCAAAGAAGAATACCCTATTTTTCTATCTTTTTCTTGAACCGGAGTAACAAGGCGTGCAATACCTTCTTGAGCTTTGTCCATATAAGCAACAGCATAAGCTGCTTCGGAAGCTATATAAGGATTATCATCTTGCAAAAGTTTCAGCAAAGTTTGTGGAGCAGTCTTGATTTGTTTTTCTCTAGCGAGTTTTGCATACCCCACCACTCCCCAAAATCTTATCTCAGGCAAGGGACTGGAAAGTGCTTCCTCCAGCATAGGGAGGGAAGTTACAGTTGCCGTTCCCGCAGTTTCCACAAGTGTATAAAGTTCGTCCAAAGGATATTTCTCCTTGCGCACTTTTTCATAAAGTATGTGTCCAGTGCGTGAATCTGGAAGGAAAAATCCCAAGTCGCCAGTAGTACGGATATGCTCGGATAGTGCTTGACGCATTTTGAACAAGGTTTCCACATATTCGGGAGATGTGGATAAGTCATGCAATTCATCCGGATCTTTTTCAAGATCGAACAACATTTCCGCTGGATGAGCCTCGAAAGTCTGTTTCCAATCCGGATTGGTATTGTGTCCCCCCAACACCAGTTTGTCCCATGCTTTATTGGAAGGCATTCCCCATTGGTAATAATTGCGCAAAGCAAACTGACGATAAGGAATATAACTGCGAATGTACTTGAAGTGTCCATCGGTAACAGCACGTACCGGCATAAAGTGATGTAATTGGTTAGCTGCCAATGCAAACTGCATTGTTCGCTTTTCTCTGCTTGCGAATTTACCGTACAGGGCTCTTCCTTGCATATGTTTGGGAGGTTTTATATCTGAAAGACTAAGTACGGTAGGGCCTAAATCCGTAAAGTTGACTAAACTGTATTCCTTGCCTGTGGCATTGTTGGCCAAATGCTGCCATTTGGGCGGGAAGTACACAATCAGAGGTACTCTCAACCCACTTTCATACAAATATCCCTTTCCGCGTGGAATGCAACCACCATGATCACTGAAAAAGAATATAATCGTATTTTCATCCAGTCCTTTCTCTTTCAGATCTTTCATGAAAAATCCTAGCCAGGTATCCACGTCCTGCACCGCTTCGAGATGACCAGCATAATCGGAACGCACTTCTGGAAGATCGGGAACGTAAGAGGGTAATGAAAGCAATGCCGGGTAAATACCCTCTTGAGTATAATCTCTCCGCCCGTCAGTATGAAAAGTGCGGATACGTCCCATATGCGAAGTTACAGTATTGAATACAGCAAAAAAAGGCTGGTCTTTCCGGCGCTTAGGACTGTTGTAAGAGGCTTTGTTATTACACTCGTCCCAGCAACTTTTGTTGTCAGTGGTAGAATTGTAATGTGTTTTGCTATTGTTTGTGCAATAATAGCCAGCTTCGCGCAACCGTTGTGGAAAGAATATATCAGCAGGTGTATCGTAAGGAACAGGATGAATATCCATTCCGTAAGTGCTTGAATAGCATCCAGTAATGAGCGATGAACGGGCTGCCGAACTTTGAGGAGCAACAGACCAGGCATTCATAAATTGTATACCACGAGCAGCAAGACTGTCTGCATTGGGAGTATGTACTCCCTTATTACCGTAACAACCGAACTCATAAGCACTGGTATCTTCAAAAGTGAGCCAAAGAATATTGGGTCTTTCACCTTTTTTGTCTGCTGCTTCTGTCTGCATGGAGTACAATCCACAAAAAGTGGTATACATTAATAAGGGTAAGTGTTTCATATACTACTAAAGTTTAAGGAATATTTATTTTCTGCTGCTAAAGTAGGGCGTTCGAACTTGACAGACGTATTTTTATGTTTAAAAGTCTACTAATATTGTTTCAGGAAACAACTTTTCAACAATATTAATACCAATTCAACAATATTATGGGCACCCATAGACATCTATATACAAATATTAGAGAAAAAAGCAATAGTTATTAGCCATAAAGCTGTATTTTTGAGTTTTAAAATCTCTGTCTCTTATACACATCTGACGCTGCCG
>ENA-OZUC01000320-OZUC01000320.1-human-gut-metagenome-genome-assembly--contig:-NODE-320-length-9508-cov-3.776473_pt1 | contig 9508 bp, 10 predicted proteins | sample MGYA00243433_ERZ654021 | MGnify/ENA primary metagenome ERZ654021 (study PRJEB26926, sample SAMN06164715) | human gut metagenome | biome: ENVO:00009003; feature: ENVO:2100002; material: ENVO:00002003...
ACGAGATCATGCCTAGTCTCGTGGGCTCGGAGATGTGTATAAGAGACAGATAATAGATATTTTTATAAATAGTGTCCAACAAGCCCGAGAGTAATAGTTTGGATCCAAAACCAAAGAGTTCTTTAAAACTCTTCGTAGAGAATTCCCATACCGGATGCCATTTGCTATATATCCATAAAAATAGTGTATTCAGAAATTGACGGGAAAGTTGCTGACCAACCAAACTCCACACCCCCATACCTCCTAATGCCATTCCTATTCCAATAACTCCACTACTGATAGAGGAAATCAGAGAGACTTTTGTTTGTGTCTTGAAATCTACCTCCCTCACAAATTGGGTGCGGGGGATGATGGCAAGTGCATTGATAATCAACACCCACCCTATAACTCTTGTAACTTCTACCAGGATGGGTTCTTTGAAAAATACACTAATGGCCGGAGAAGCAAAATACAAAAGCACATAAACAAGAATACTGACAGTCAGATTAAAATAGAAAACAGTATTATAATCAACTCGTTTTACGTGTACTTTCCGGATAAGTGCATTGGAAAAACCACTGTCAATAATGGAAGTGGAAACAGCTATAAATATAGCTATCATTGCCATTACGCCATATTCCGCAGGAGTCAATAAACGAGCAAGCACTAATCCCACCAAAAAGGCGATACCGGAACTGGCTATGTTATCAATAAAGCTCCATCCAACACCACGGACAGTTTTATGTCTTAACGTATCAGACAAATCTTCTAATCTTACTCTTCTATCTCCTCAAACGGATAAGGATTATCCGCAATATTTTTCAACTCTTCTATGATTTCTGTTTGTTCAGAATTCAAAGTTGCCTTGTCCCAACCATCAATAATGCCATAGGCCTCTTGAAGCAAGGATTCTTCATAAATCTCCCCATAACAAAAAGCCAGCAAACGGACTTTTAGCAAAGAAGGGGGAAGCTGTTTCAAAATATTGCAGATGCGGTCTAAAACAGCTTGTTTCTTTTCTCTTTTATCTCCATTGTCGTAGATGGTGGCATTATAGCCCATCAGAAGAGCTAAACAAAGGTTGGCTTCTTCTTCGATACCGGAACTTTTTGCGGCAAAAAGAGAATCCGATTCTACAAGAACCTCCTTGTTCAGTCGAGTAAAATCATCTGAATAGATGGGTTCACCATCCATGCCAAGATACATAAGCTTATGAGCCAAATGCTGAAGCTCACGAGCACAAGAAAGCAGATCATTCATTGAAATATGAGTATGATATGATGAAATATTATTTTATTATCTTCAGATAGGATTTTGGTACTTTTACACTGGCTGTCAAAATACCATTAATACGAATAACGACGTATGTCTTATTGGCTTCTGTAGCAATTTCTCCTTCAATACCACGAAAATCGCCTTTAACGACCTTGACTTTATTCCCTATTGTGAGAGGTTCATTGTCAAAGCTGACACCGTCCGGATTCAAATCCATGACAAACATGAAATCCTTCATCTGTTTGTCGGGAACGACAAGCATGGAGTGAGTGAAAAGATCCTTCATATAGAAAAGCCGTACACCATAAACATTAGAAATGTCACAGGCTGTTTGCTTGGTGGCACAAACGAAAATCAAATTGCGGATAACAGGGACTACACTACGCTTCCGACGGTGTTTCAACTGAGATATTACAATTTTAGTCGGCAGATAATAGTCAATATCCAAATTTTCGTTTGATTTCAGCTTCTCAAGAAACTTGCCAATTGCAAATTCTTGCTTATCACGTGTACGAGCTGCAAACCAATATTTCTGAGTTTCAACCACTTGCAATAAATAAAATCGAGGATATTACTTTAGGTATGGATACGCTTCGCGGCTTGAGCAAGACATTTCCTCTTTCAAGCCGAAATAGATAAATCAAGTCGTTATCTACTTTTAATATATTGAAGACGAATGGATTAATAAAGAAAAACGTCTTTTAATCGTTCGTTTAAAAGATGGCATTTTAACCTGTATCTTCCCTAAGATTCTTTCGATAAAAAAACAAGTTTAAAATCACAATTTTATTTCAGGGATAACTCACTATGGATTAGTAACATATGACATTTATTAAAGAGAAAATCGATTTTATCTATCAGAATATTTTGTTGTTTCATTTCAAGGCATTATCTTTGCGCATATTAAACGAACGATTAAAAAACACCCCACATCCATTACAATTTTTCTTGAAACATCAGCTTTCATTCCGTTTCATGTATCTATTTCAACTATCGCAACCTCATCCCGACAGTTTCCTAACATCATATTTCTCTTTTATAATAATGTACGCACGTATACATACGCACAGGCGCGTATTTCCCTACTTTTTCTTTAGACCTTGTTACACACACTTTATATTAATAGGTAGGTAGGGCTACCACCTATTACATCGTTTTGTGCATCACACACAGAACAGAAAAGTTTCATTTTTCTATACCATTATGACAGATTTCACGAGAATAACCGTTAATTTTGCTTTCGAATGCAAATTTAAAATAAATTACTAACATCTAAAATTGTAGTTTTATGACTAAAAAAACACAATCTTGAGCATTGAGCTCATAACTAAAGATGCCTGTGGCATTGAGATCGAGAGAAAAGGAAACAGGATCGACATCCTGTTGGTTGAAAATGAACCGGTTGACCAGCAGGTCATAGTCAGGGCGGAAGAAAGAATAGAGTTCCTCACTCCCTGGATAAACATGCTTATCCATCATAAAAAAGAGGCGGGACTCAAAGGGACAAAGCATCTGGCAAGGAAGCTGTACCGCATGGCAAGGTTCGAGAAAGGAAAGCATGAGGAAGGATTTCTGACGTTGGAAAGCATTAATACCGAAATCATTAGCTTAAGGAAAGAAATCAGGGAAGAGAAAGCGGGAATGGAAAAGAAGAAGGAAAAGATGTAGGAATTCAAAATTGTGCAAAAACGCCTTTTCGGTTGAAAAAGGCGTTTTTGTCATTCCGGATATTATACCCTACTTCGCACCGCCAACAAGGCAGACTAAAACAACTAACAAAGAAATGGAAAATATTCCGGTTACCGCATACAGCGGATTCAGCAACGTTCGGGGAGAGATAACCCTGAGAAAAGTAATTGAAAACATCACAAAGGGAGTACACGCAAAACTTGTATTCAAAATAAGACTGCTCGTCAGCCAGGGAAAGACAGAAGAGGCAAACAATGTGAAGAAGCAATTGCCATTCTACACCGTCACGGCAGGATACAGCGAAAAAAGACAAGCTTACAGCATCACAAGGTACACGCATGTCATCCTGTTGGACATTGACGACCAGCCCGAAGAGAAGTTGGAAGACTTGAGGGAGAAAATCAACAAGGATCCTAACACGCTGGGCAGTTTCCTCACTCCAAAGGCACATGGATTCAAGATATTCGTGTTCCTGCAGACGAAAGATGCCACCACTCTCAGGGAGACATTCTCTAACGGAGAAAAGGACTTTGCTGCGTTGGAGAAATATCACAGGATGATGTATGATACCTGCAAAGAATACTATGAAAAGCTGCTGGACGTGGAAGTGGACGGAAGCGGAAAGGATATATCAAGAGGATTCTTCACTTCTTTCGATGAAAAGGCATATCTGAATGAAGAACTTATGAAAGAGGTCGATGAGATACTGACCGGTATTGTGCCGCCTGAAAAACCGCAGACGGGGAGAAAGAAGAGTGGGAAGGCGATGAGTGAGAGTGATAAGGTGGTAAGTGATAAGGCGGAAGCTGAGCCGTGGGAAAGGATGGAATTCAACAAGGCGGTACTCGCAGTAAAGAGGATTGCTAAATTCGAACCGGGAAGCAGGGACAGCTTCATATTCGCTCTGGGAAACAAATGTTATGCAAAAGCATTGGAAGAGGGCGTGGCAATTCGTTTGGCTCAGGAAAATTTCGGCGGTGAAGGGTTCGATGTGGCTGTGCCCATACACAATGCATACATCTATACCGACAAGACGGAGGAAGCAGCCATCTATCATAAGGAAGAGAAGCCGGACATTATCAACCAAGTACTCGACTTCCTGAAGGCACATTATGATATCCGAAGGAATGTAATACTGGACAGGCTGGAATACCTAAACTTCGATGAGAAAGAAGAGAGATGGAAAGGCAGGTTCCGACCTATGAGGGCAAGAAGCTACAACTCCATATTCCTGGCCTTGCAACTGGCAGGCATCAAGTGTTTCAGGAATTATCTGCAGGCGGTCATTGACTCCACCTATGCCAAGGATTTCAACCCGTTCACAGACTACGTAGAAAAACTGGAACCCTGGGATGGGGAGACAGATTATATCGGCCGGCTGGCGGATACGGTACAGGCGGAAGATCAGGAGTTCTGGAAAGAAAGTTTCCGCAGGTGGTTCGTGGGAATGCTGGCATGTGCACTGCAGGACGAGCAGGTCAACCATCTTGTGATCATCCTGTACTCCGAACAAGGAAAAGGAAAAAGTACCTGGATACGCAGGCTCTTACCTCCCCAGTGGAGGGAGTATTACCGGAACGGAATGGTGAACCCGGACAACAAGGACCACCAGCTGCTGCTCAGCACGCACCTCATCATCAATATGGAAGAATTTGAAGGGGCCAGGATAGGTGATCTGGCCGGATTGAAACGGGTCATCACACAGGAAAGCGTGACGGAGCGGAAAGCATACGACATGCAGGCATACAATTTCATACGGCATGCATCCTTCATTGCCAGTACGAACAATCGCCAATGCCTGCAGGACATAGGCGGAAACCGGCGTTTCCTCCCCTCCTCCATCATTACACTGGATTATCGCACACCGGTCAATTATGAGGGGATATATGCGCAGGCCTACGCGTTGATAAAGGAAGGATACCGGTACTGGTATGAAGGAGAGGAAATAAACGAGCTGAACAGGCACAATGAGCTGCACCGCATGAAAGATCCCGTGGAGGAAAACCTGCTCGTATACTTCCGCAAGCCACAACCGCAGGATTACTGCATAAAGTGGATGCCGGCGGCAGCCATACTCAGCAAGATCGCCATTTACGGAAAGATACAGGTGAACAGGCAGACCATACAGACATTGGTAATGTCACTGGAAAAATACGGTTTCCGGACAAGAAGGAATGAACAGGGAAGCACGGAATATGAAGTGGTGGACATCCAAAACGATGAAGTGGACAAGGGATTCAAATAGGTGGAACCGGGTATTGTCAGACATAAGTGCATCACCCGATGCAGATAAGTGAGAAGGCCATCGCAAATATAAGCGTCGCCCGATACAGATAAGTGCGCAAGCCAACGCAGATATAAGCGTTCGGCTTGCGCATTATAGGATTATTCCCCCTGAGATAAAGCTCGCTTACCCCCACTCGATATCGTCAAAAAAAGTTTGAAATCGTAAAATAAAGAATGCCATTTCAGAATTAACATTCTAAATACCAACGCTATACGATTTTTCTTTAAAATTTATTGATTTTAGAATCTATATATGATCGTTTCCCGTTATTTTTGTCTTAGTCCATTTCAGCCTATATAAAAATTGCATTTTCCACATCAAAATGTAACATGAACTGGAAATATTTAACTCGACTGAAATCAAGGAAGGGAACAATATTTAAATCCACTAAAATTAGAATGATATGACACAACAAGAAGACAGAAAATTCAACAGGATTCAGAAGGGGAAATCCTGCGTAGGGTATGCAGAGTTTAAGGACAATTGCTGGAATTTTTCTATAATCTCCACGCACGAGCATTCGGATGTCCTTACCAACGAGTATGTTGCCGGGTTCATACAGGGAGAATTACAGGGCGAGGATATGATACGCGCATCACGCAACAATACTTGGAAGAACTCCTACTTGTGTGACACAAGCCATACATTTCCCCATACGTGCCCTCCGGAACCGAAAGACTTGAAGAAAGCGGAAAATTCGCTGAAAAGCAACTACCTTTTTACTACAAAATGGATAAGAGACAATCGGGAAGAACCGGCTATTGGCAAGTATGTGAAAGCGATAGAAAGGCTATTTTATCGAATGTGGGGTATATACGATGCCTTGTCTTGCGGGTATATACGCTCCATTGACGAAGTGAAGAATGACCTTTTCAATTGGGATACATTCAGTTTAGGCTACGGGGAAGATAAAATATCTTTCGGAGACATCTACTTTATCAATACTCAGATGGACTTGATGGATGCCGTGGCCAACTCACTGGAAAGCACATACGGTTTGCACAAGCCCGACCATTGTTCCGCTTTCGTCAAACGGACAGATGACGGAGACATCGTATGGACGCACAACAGTTGGTGCGGCTACCTGTCGAATTCACACACGATTTCCTACACAATCCGCAATAATGAGGGAGGGATCGACTTTGTGTCACAGAATTCGTATTGTTTCGGGCAAGTAGGCAGCAACATGGATTTTGGATTCAACAAACATGGCATTTGCTTCAATGAAACCACTCACCGTTATTCATACAATCCCATGTCGCAGTCGCAAAAAGAAGAGGCAGTATGGCTGTGTTGGCGTTCTGCTGCTGCCGAAATGTTCGCGACAGATATTGACGATTTCTTCAACTACATAAAAATCAGCAATTCGGGCACCTATCTGAACGGTTATATGGTTATTGATGCCAATACGAAAGAAATGTCATTGATAGAAATGAGTTATAAGCGTTTTGCAATGTTAAGGTGTGGAAAGGATAACTGCTTAACCGGGAAATATGAACCTGAAAATGAATTCGATCCGGATTTGGATTATGATAAGCACCTGATGACTAATGAATATATCTTGGGAGTAAACTATCCGGTATTCAAAAAAGTGGCGTATGACTTAGGCTCCACAGACAACAGGCCACTCAGGCGAGTGCAGTTCTTTGACATGATTGGGAATGTGAACAATGAGGAAGACGCAAAAGCATTGATTACCCACATAGCAGATGACGAGCCACTGTCCATCTATGGACGTTGGGACTTGGGATTTGGAACAACGGAATACCCCAGAACCATTCCTGACGGAGCAGTCGACTCTAAGGCGTTTTCTGCAAACAAGGTTCTTGAATTACTTTCAGGTCTAAAGTACGAACCGTCCGATGAAGGCACGAAAACTTCATTTTGGATGCTGTATGGGGTAGCCTGGTTCAAGGGCAAGCCTTTCGTATGGTCACAGTCACCATGGAAAGAATACAAAGATGATCCGGCGAAAGACTTCGTACCGGATGAACTGACCGGGAAGTGGCATCAAACCAAATTGTTCCTCAAATAAAAGGGAACCGATATAAAGATAAGAGATACTATCAATTGTTGACAATAGTATTTCTTATCTTTTTATTTATCAACGATCTAAGGTCTTCCCAGATACCTGAATATCAATTCCACCTGCATGGAAGTAAATATCTGCTGGCGCTTTTTATAGCCTGTCTGAAGCAAGGCTTCGCTCAGTTGCAGGTTATATCTAAACCATTGTGCCAAGCGGTTCAGGGCAGACACGGGAGAGATATTCGGAGCATAAGCCTCGGCAAGCTCACGTTTGGAGTAAGGGCGTACGGGCCAGGCTTCTTCAGGGGCCTTTTCATTTTCATTACTTGTTTTCATAAGAGTTATTTTATTGATTATCATAGCATAAAGATAAGCATTTTATATTACATATAGCTCACCTTAGGCAAATACTTTTCACTCTTTATCATGCAGTTTCATGAAGGAATAATCTCTTTCATTATTCACCCCTCAGCACATCGTACCTTTGTTTCGTTCACCACGGGAAGCACAGTATTTCACTGAACTTACACGGGTGAAATTCATCCTTCATTTTTTATTTTTAATTCATAATTCACAACTATGGCATTGAATTACAGTATTGCAATGATGGGCAATCCAATGAATCAGGAAGAGGCCAAAAAAGCGTATGCGAAAGCGCAGGTTTCGCAAGAGTTATCACTAAAAGCACTCGCCAAGAGAGTATCATCGCAGACCACCGCCAGCAGGGCGGACGTGACTGCCGTTATCATCGCTACCGTCGAGAATATGATTGACGGCCTGCGGGCAGGAGAACAGGTAGACTTCGGAGACCTGGGAAAATTCCGGTTACAGATAACCAGCCGGGGGGCGGAAACGGCGGAGAAATTCACGGCTGCCAACATTACCGGAGTCAATATTCAGTTTATCCCCGGAGAAGATCTGAAAAACATCTTCGCCGGTATGGAGTTCTCACCGGTCCCTACCCGTGCTGCCACACGCGCCGTGCTCAAAGCACAGAAGGCAGGACAGACCACTGTGGATATTTCCAAAACGCCCACACCGGGAGGAGACGATGGAGGAAACACCGGTGGAGGTGGAAATTCAGGAGGCGACGGAGGTATAGAGGATGATCCGCTGGGATAGGATCTAAAGGCGCAGCCTTTAGAAATTAATAATGAAAGAATTAATAATTAAAGGCTGCGCTATCATTAAATCACTAATAACTAAATAACAGTTATATGGAAAAAAAATCAAATTCAACCTGGAGTATGATCATCAAAGTGGTAATTGCCGTGGCATCTGCCCTGGCAGGCATATTCGGACTAAATTCCTGCATGAAATAGACTATGAGAGCAGGAAGTTTTTATCAGAACTATCGGGAGGTAAAACTCCTGGTAGTTCATTGTTCAGCAACACGCTGTAACAAGAATTTCTCCGTAGAAGCTCTTCGAAGATGTCATTTGGCAAGAGGCTTTGCAAGCATCGGATATCATTTCTACATCACACGTGACGGTGAAGTACACATCTGTCGTCCGGTTCACCAGATCGGAGCACATGCTACAGGATGGAATGACAAGAGCATCGGCATCTGCTACGAAGGCGGACTGGATGAATGCGGCCGACCGGCGGATACAAGGACGTATGCCCAGAAATGTTCCCTACTCGATTTGCTGCGACAACTGAAAACAGATTATCCGCAAGCCAGCATATTGGGACATTATCAGCTCAGTAATTCCATACACAAGGCGTGTCCGTGCTTTGATGCAAAAGGGCAATATCGGGGGCTTTAAGCTCCTGATACTAAAGGTAAACCATGGAGAATTTCCTCTATGGCGGAATATATGAACTATTTCGGTCAAGGCCCCGAAGAAAAGTTTATCCTAAGTATTAAAAAGTCGAATAGCACTATTACAGACTGCCTGTTTACGTATGAGAAGGAGTATACCAAAACTGATACAACAACCACAAAGTATATATTTACAGCCCAGAGAAAAGAAAAAAAACGCTTCACTCTCTACTATCAGATGTTGATGTTCTTTGCTAATGGAGGCGGTACTTGCTATGTTCTTTCAGCAGGAAACTATAAAGACAACCAACTGCTGAACAAGAATATGATGAGCAATGCGATCAATGCTCTTGAAAAAGAGCGGGAAATAACAATGGTTGTGATCCCCGAAGCAGTGCATTCTCCGGATTGTGCAAATATTCAAACGATGGTTCTGGATCATTGCAGTAAAATGCAGCTGTCTCTTATACACATCTGACGCTGCC
>ENA-OZUC01000354-OZUC01000354.1-human-gut-metagenome-genome-assembly--contig:-NODE-354-length-9078-cov-4.822454_pt1 | contig 9078 bp, 4 predicted proteins | sample MGYA00243433_ERZ654021 | MGnify/ENA primary metagenome ERZ654021 (study PRJEB26926, sample SAMN06164715) | human gut metagenome | biome: ENVO:00009003; feature: ENVO:2100002; material: ENVO:00002003...
TACGAGATCATGCCTAGTCTCGTGGGCTCGGAGATGTGTATAAGAGACAGATAAACAAGAATATATTATGGACAATAAAACAATCACAATATCAACAGCCCCACGTTTGGCGGGTATGCTGCTGGCATTCGTCTTCCTACTGGCAGGACAAATGTTGTTCGCCCAGTCAAAGCAAGTTACAGGTGTCGTAAAAGACGTCACCGGAGAAACTGTCATAGGTGCCAGCGTAGTTGAAAAAGGTACTGCCAATGGTACTATAACAAATTTTGACGGAAATTTCAAATTAACAGTAGGCGACAAAGCCGTGTTGCAAATCTCTTTCGTCGGTTATCAGACGCAAGAAATCAACACAGTAGGCAAGACTTCTTTTGTCGTGACACTGAAAGAAGACTCAGAAATGCTGGAAGAAGTTGTGGTAGTGGGTTATGGTGCACAGAAAAAGGAAAGTGTTGTGGGAGCTATCTCGCAAGTATCTTCCAAGGAGTTGCTCCAATCTCCTGCCGCCAACGTATCCCAAGCCATTGCCGGTAAGATATCAGGTGTCATCACATCACAGACTTCCGGTGCTCCCGGTTCGGATGATACACAAATCTATATCCGTGGTCGTGCTACATTTGCCGGTGATGCCCAACCACTTGTATTGGTAGATGGCGTGGAACGCGAATTCTCACAGATAGCCCCGGACGATATTGAGACGATTTCAGTATTGAAAGATGCTTCGGCAACAGCCGTTTATGGTGTACGTGGCGCAAACGGCGTTATGTTGATTACGACCAAACGTGGTAGAGAACAGAAACCGGAAGTAAGCCTGACCGCCAACTGGCAGATACAAAGTCCAACGCGCACGGATACTTACCTGAACTCTTACCAGTCTGTCAACCTGCTGGAAGAAGCCCTCGCCAACGACGGACTTCCTTCACAGTTCTCTGCCAACGACTTGGAAATGTATCGCAGATCGGTTGCCGGCGAATTGAGCGGCTTAGAGGCAATGCTATATCCCAATGTAGACTGGTATGATGAGGTATTGAAGAGTTCTTCTCCCGCACAACGTTATAACGTCAGTGTACGTGGCGGTACAAAACGTATGCGCTATTATGCTTCCGGTGAACTATACGACCAAAAAGGGTTGATTAAGAATTTGAGTAATGACAAATATGGCAATTCTTCAAGCCCAAGCTTCCGTCGTTATGCATTCCGCGCTAATATGGACTTGTTCCTGACGAAAGATTTGACTTTCTCTGTCAACTTCGGTACTCGTTTTGAAGAACGTAAAGGTTCCAATACGACTGAAAGATCTGATTATAGCCAGATATTCTATGAAATGAACCACACCCCCGGATGGCTTTTCCCTGTATCTACAGTAGTACAAAACGGTGAAAAACAGGAAACTATCTATGGTGGTAGCTCACAGTATCAGAAAAATATCGTAGCATCCCTGACCAAAGGCGGATATTACAAAGCTACAAATACCATCAATGAAACCAACTTTATCCTTGATTACAAGATGGACTGGCTGACTGAAGGATTAAGCGTAAAGGGTATGGCTTCATTCGACTATAACTCCTACGACAAAACTCTTTACCAGGCCACTTTCGCCACTTACGAGCTGAACAACCGCGATGATTTCGGAAATATCGATGCTTACAATCGCTTCGATGCTGATGGCGAATTAGCAGGTAGCAAAGATTCTTACACAATCTATAAGCTTTACATGGAAGCGCAAATCAACTATGCCCGCAAATTCGGCAGACATGATGTAACAGCTATGGTGCTCTACAATCAAAATGACTATCGCTATAGAGCTGATCTTGCCAAGCGTTATCAAGGTCTGGTAGGTCGTGCCACTTATGGCTACGACGATCGTTATCTGGCAGAGGTTAACTTCGGTTACAACGGTTCGGAAAACTTCATGAAAGGCAAACGTTTTGGTTTCTTCCCCGCTTTCTCTTTAGGTTGGCGCATCAGTAATGAATCTTTCATGGAGAACACTAAGGAGTGGTTGAACAACCTGAAGTTGCGTGCTTCTTACGGTCAGGTAGGTAACGATGTATATACCGTAGGCGGAGTGGCACAACGCTTCCTCTATGAAGAGAAATGGAGCCAGATCAGCAATGACTATATGTTCGGCACCAGTGGTAAGTCCGGCATCTACGAAACACAATACCCTAACTATGGCGTTACTTGGGAACGTGCTCACAAGTACAATGTCGGTTTAGAGTTCGGATTATGGAACGGATTACTGAATGGTAATATCGATCTTTTCCATGAAAAGCGTAACGACATCCTAACCAACTACCTGACACGTCCTGAATGGGTAGGCGTAACAATGGCTGCCGGTAACTTGGGTGAAACCGTAAACAGCGGTTTCGAGATTGAGTTAAAGCATAATAATCATATCGGAAAGGAGTTTCAATACAACGTTGGTCTGACTTTCTCTCATGCCAAGAATGAAATTAAGAATATGGATGAGCCAGCACTAAAAACAGACTATCGCAAGCGCGAAGGTCATCCTATCGGTCAGTACTACGGACTGGTATGCGACGGCTTCGTAACTGCTGCCGACGTGGCTGATCCTAATTTCCCGACATCAACCTTTGGTAATGTACAGGTAGGCGATTTGAAATATCGCGATATGAATAATGATGGTTTTATTGACGAACGAGACGAAACATTCATTGGTTATAGCGATGTACCTGAAAATACGTATGCACTTACCTTGGGATGCAATTACAAAGGCATTGGTTTCAGTGTGATGTTCCAAGGTGTTGATCACGTAAGTCGTTATTATGATGCAGAAGCTATGTATGCCTTCGTCAGTGGCGGTAAAGTGAAAGAACACCATCTGGATCGTTGGAATCCTACTAAATCGGAATCCGAGAATTTGGCAAGTGCCAAATATCCATTGCTGCACTACGATAGTTACGGTGACCACAACCAACGCCAAAACTCCTTCTTCCTGAAGAACGGTGCTTTCATGCGTCTAAAGAACATTGAGTTGAGCTATACATTGCCTACCAAATGGATAGAAAAAGTAGGCATGAGTGACTGCCGCCTCTATGTAAACGGTAACAACCTCATCACTTGGGATCATTTGGATGATCTGTGTGACCCGGAAAGTAACGGTTCCAACCGCTATCCGATTATGAAGACTGTGAACTTTGGTGTAAACATTAAATTCTGATAAAATGAAGAAGACATTATTATATGGCATATTTGCCCTGAGCATCGCCTCTGCCACACTTACTTCCTGCGAAGATATGTTTGGAGGCTTCCTCGACAAGCAGCCCAGTAATGAGTTGACGGGCGAAGAAGTATTCAGCGACTGGAACCTAATGTTACAGTTCCATTACGATACCTACAACTTTCTGCGCCACGGTGCTTGCCGCATCAATAATTCATGGCTGGATGCTGCTACAGACCTGGCAGAAACCAGTTACGCGACCGGTGGTGTGCGTACAACATTCAATATAGGTAATTATTACGGCAACGGCGGAGCATCCGAACTAAGCGGTACTTGGGAACATTATTACCGTGGTATTCGCAAATGCAACATGATACTTACACGCATAGAAAGCGTCCCCAAAAGTATAGACCTGAAAGAAGATGAGTATATCAAACACAAAACTTATATCATCTCTGAAGCGCGTTTCTTGCGTGCTTGGTTCTATTGGGAACTCTTCCTACGTTACGGTCCTATTCCTATAGTAACAGAAGTACTCGACCCTAATGGTGATTTATTGAGTAATTATACAAGCCGTCCAAGTATAAAGGAATATGTTGTTGACTTTATTCTAAAAGAACTGAGCGAATGTGAAAAAGGTCTAATGGTTTATGAAGATGCTTCAGACAAAGATGTTGCAGGACGTATCGGACAACCTATGGCTCGCGCGCTTTATAGCCGTATTATGCTGTATATGGCAAGCCCGCGCTACAGTAGCGAATCAAGCATCACGTGGCAACAGGCAGCCGATGCAGCAAAAGGTTTCATCGAAACCTACGGCGGTAACTACTCGTTGATGCAAGGTACGGACTCAAAGACAGCATTAACCAATGCCTGGTTGTTGACTCCATACGAAGAAAGCAACAAAGAAATGATCTTCTATCGTAACGATGGAACCATCTCATGGAATAACATTCGCCATGATGTCCCGGTAGGTGAAGGAGGTAATGGCGGTCTCTGCCCGTCCCAAAACCTAATAGACATGTATGACATGATTGACGGTAATTCTCCTTTTCAGGAGTACGACGAAACCGGCGCTCCGGTTTATAACGGGGTTAATCCGAGCGTCAACGCCGCAAGTGGTTACAGCGATGCCAATATGTGGGCCAATCGTGACGGACGTCTGGCAGCTTCCATTCTTTATAATGGTGTATCCTGGGGAAATGGAGTAATCAATGTTGTCAAAGGACAACGTGATAATCCTGTAGGAAATGCTAACGCTACCCCGACCGGCTATTATGTACGCAAATACATGCCGGAAACCATCCTGAGTGCAAACCATAGCGGTAATTCACGTCGCCTCTGGACAATTATCCGTTATGCGGAAATTCTACTGAATTATGCCGAAGCGCTGAATGAAGTACAAGGTCCTTGTAAGGAAGTATACGACCAACTCGACCTAATTCGTCATCGCGCAGGCATCACCGGTAATGTTGCCAACCGTGCAGATCTGAACACCAAAGAGAAAATGCGCAACTTCATCCGCAAAGAACGCACGGTAGAATTGGCATTCGAAGAACATCGCGCATGGGACGTACGCCGCTGGAATGTAGCAGAAGAGGCATTGGGACGCAATATCATCGGCATCGATGTAGCTGCCAATGGAACCATCACCCGCAAAGTGGCCCAAGAACGCGTGTTCCAAAAGAAGATGTACCTCTATCCTATCCCTGAAGGTGAATACTGGAAAACAGGAATTGAAAACAATCCGGAATGGTAATCCTTAAATCAAATATAGAATATGTATAATTTGAATCATATCATAAAGAAAATAACCGGAGCAGGCAAAGCCTTGCTGCTGGTAACTTTACTCCTTGCCACCGGCGCTGTCTGGGCACAGAACACACAGACGTTGAAAGGCCGTATTGTGGACACGGAAGGCAATCCTATTGCCGGAGCCGTGGTGAATGTAGCCGAAGAAAGCCGCATCGTCCTCTCCGACGAGAACGGGTACTTCAGTTTGAAGAATGTAAGAGCGTCGGATGAAATATGCATCAGCAGCGTGGGATATAAGAATGCACAAGTAGCGGTAGACTTTAATGAAGGTTTCAAGATTGAACTGGAATCAGACCTTGACGAATACCTCCACACTACTCCTATTGCATTTGGACGTAAAGCCAAAAAGCTGGTTACCGAATCAACCTCTGTAGTAACCGGTGAAGAATTGCAAAAGCATCCTATCACAGTGCTTCAGAATGCATTCACCTCTACCGTTACCGGTATGGAAACTTACGAATGGTCCAGTGAACCGGGATGGACGGAAACAGCCATGTATATCCGTGGTATCCGTACCATGAACACCGGCGCACGTGCTCCGCTGGTTATAGTGGATAATATGGAACGTGACCTTTCTTTCCTCGATGCGTTCCCTATTGAGAACATCACCATCCTGAAAGATGCTGCTGCTACTGCTATTTACGGCATGCGTGGTGCCAATGGTGCAATCTTGGTAACTACCAAACGCGGTAGTGCCGGAAAGACGAATATCCACTTCACGCAAGAGGTAGGTTTCCAAATGTTGAGCAACAAGATGGAAAACCAGAATTCCTATAACATGGCTCTGACACGCAACCGGGTGAAATATTTGGATGGTCAGGATCCCATGTACACCGACGAACAAATTGAAATGTACCGCCGCGTATGCAACGGAGAAACACTGGAAGGTATCGACCAATACAGATACTTCAATACCAGTTGGGCCGACGAACTTTATCGCGAAACAGCTCCTATGTACAAGACTAACCTGCAAATCAGTGGTGGTAACGAACGTGCCCGCTATTATGTTTCATTCTCTTACCTCCGTCAGGAAGGCATGTGGAATGACAAGTGGACTAATTATAATAAGAATTATAATACCGGCCATACGCTGAACCGCTGGAACTTACGTTCGAACATCGACATTGATGTAACCAAGCACCTCAACGTATCTCTTGACTTAGGTGGACGTATCGACAACATTACACAACCCACAGAAAGTGTATTCAATCTGGCTACATTCGGAGTAGTTGAAGCCAACCCTATGGAACCGGTATACACACCGAATGGTCAGATCTACGCCTCCAGTACCGCTAACAATGCAGGTCGCTACCTCGCCGCTTCGGGTCAGGAAAAGAACCGTCGTCGTAATTTGTATTCTACACTGAACGTCAACGGTGACTTAAGCCCCATATTGAAAGGTCTGAAAGTGAATGCAACCATTAGTTTTGATTCCTATGAAACGTTCGAATCCACTCAAAGGAACAGTGTTAATTCATATAACTATGATTATATGAATATGGACGTAACCGATCCGTCACAATTCAAATATACGCAGTACACTACGTATTCCGCATTGAGTGATCCGACTCCTAACCAGCGTGAGTTCTACTACAATCTGAACCTAATGGGAGGTTTAGGTTACAGCAACAAATTCGGTCAACACACCGTTGAAGCCCGCGCATTCGCTCGCGCTTACCGTAACCAATCGAACGGATATGCATCTTCCAACCGTTATCTTTCATACAACGGACAAGTAACTTACGACTACGCCAACCGTTATATCTTCTCTGGAAACATCTCACGTATGGGTTGTGATAATTTCAGGGAAGACCAACGTTGGGGAACTTTCTACGGTGCATCCGCAGGTTGGGTAGCTTCCGAAGAGCCTTGGCTGAAAAATAAAAATATCAACCTCTTGAAACTTCGCGCTTCTTACGGTCGTGCCGGACAATCGACCACAGGTGGAGGTCGTTACGCTTATCAAAATACGTATGGTTCCGCTACCGGTTACGGTTTTGGATATTCCGGTTCTTACATCAACGGATTTGCGGAAACAATGGCTGGTAACGCCAATAACAAATGGGAAATCTCGGACATGCTGAATATCGGGTTGGACTTCGACTTCTGGAATAAAAAGATCTATGGTTCGGTAGATGCTTTCCAAGAATGGCGTTCTAACATTCTGGTTACTCGCACCAGTGTACCTTCTCTTTTAGGAATCTCCGTAGCAAAAGACTCATACGGAAAAGCTGAAACGAAAGGTTTTGAAGTTACACTCGGACATCGTCATCATATTGGTGATTTCAACTACTATATTGAAGGTATGTTAACCTACAATACGAATAAGATTACTGAAATGGACGAAACAGAACCTAACGTGGAATGGCAACGTAAAACAGGCAATCGTATCTATGACTACACTTCTGTAGCCGGTTTGTACGAAAGTTCATTCAACAACGGTGTCGGCGGTTGGAACCGTTACAAATTCATTCAATGGGCCAGCGACGCCAACCTGATTGCAACCAGCCAGCAGGATGCTATTGACCATCCGGAAAAATATCCGTATAATGCAGCCTCCAATGGTGCACAGAAACTCGGTACAGCCGTATTCAAAGATTTAAATGGCGACCGCCAGATTGACTCTAACGACATGATACCGGATACATACACCATTATCCCCGAGTTGATTCCGACCCTTAACTTCGGTTTCGAATGGAAAGGTTTCGATGCCCGTGCCGTATTCACCGCTTATCTGAACCGTGATGTATTCTTGTCTCCGGCTGTTGCCTGGTCAGGATGGGGTAATCAAGGTACCCACGAAGTGGTAAAAACATGGGGTTACTATACAGACGATCCGCTTGATCCGCGCAACGTGAATGCAACCTATCCTCGTCCTACTTACGGTAGTTATAATGCCATCGACAGTGACCGCGATACGGGAACTTATCAGAATGACATTTGGATTGTAAACGGCAACTTCTTGTCACTCCGCAACGTCGAAGTAGGTTATTCATTACCCAAACGGTTGATTGCAAAGGCCAACCTGACCAAGTGCCGTCTCTACTTCAGCGGATATAACCTCTGCACATGGAGCAGCGTACCCGATGGTTGTGACCCGGAAAAACCGATGAGCTACGTATGGTGGTATCCAAAAACCCGGACATTTACATTCGGTATAAACATTGGTTTCTAATATGAAAAACAGAGAAATATGAAAAAGATATTCAAATATATGGCAGCCGCACTGCTGGCTGTAAATTTCACCTCTTGCAGCGACTTCTTAGACAAAGAGGTAGACTTGACCCTGGATGCGGAACAGGTGTTCCAGAAATTTGAGAATACCCGCGGCTATCTGGCAAATATATATACCTACCTACCGGATGCGTTCGTAGGTTATACAGATGGCCAGTTCCGTGGTGCATCACGCGACTGTATGACGGATAATGCACTCTCTTTCTGGAGTGTACATTACTATCACAGTGTATTGACAGACGCTTATTCCGCAACCAAACATTCGTTTGCAGAAGATTTCTGGCCAAAGAACTTCAAAGGCATCCGTGCCGCCAACAACTTTCTGAAGTATGCCCGCGAAAGCGTTGTGAAGAATACTGAAATGGAGGGTGACGACAACCGTTTGTACGACCGTTACATGGCTGAAGCCCGACTGCTCCGTGCCATCTTCCACTTCGACCAGGCCAGTTGGTTCGGCGATATCCCCATCGTAGGTGAAGATGAGAACGGCGAGCCCATCATTTTCGAATACACCAATCCGGAACAAATGAACATGGCACGCACCAATTGCGCCGATGCACTGAAATGGATTGCTGACGAATGTGATAAGATAAAAGACGTGTTGCCTTTCCGGTATGCACAGGAAGAGCTGAACTGGGGACGTGTGAACGGTGCTGCAGCGTATGCATTGAAAGCAAGAGCATTGTTGTACAGAGCATCACCTTTGCACAATCCTAACAATGACGCTTCCCTATGGAGGGAAGCTGCAACGGCTGCAACAGACTTCATCACGAAAAACAGAACCCAGAGCAATCCGTACAGACTGTATACTCTGTCTCTTATACACATCTGACGCTGCCGACGAAGCT
>ENA-OZUC01000402-OZUC01000402.1-human-gut-metagenome-genome-assembly--contig:-NODE-402-length-8508-cov-4.104697_pt1 | contig 8508 bp, 7 predicted proteins | sample MGYA00243433_ERZ654021 | MGnify/ENA primary metagenome ERZ654021 (study PRJEB26926, sample SAMN06164715) | human gut metagenome | biome: ENVO:00009003; feature: ENVO:2100002; material: ENVO:00002003...
TAGCTTCGTCGGCAGCGTCAGATGTGTATAAGAGACAGTGCTTATACCATATATAGGTATATCTTACGTTCTGCGCGTGCCATGGCCCAGTTTATCTGGGCTGTGCGCTACTCTGAATTTCTTTCTTCTCCCACTTCCAATCTCAATGCCACCCAGCCTCTTCCCGAAGAACTGCTGACTGAAATGCAGGATGCCCTTGAACATTACCGGAACAACCTGCAAAAGAAAGAAAGCAAATTGCAGTATTTTCAGGCACTTGCCAATCATATAGACATGGCTATTCTTGTTTATACGCCCGACGGGCAAATGGAATGGGTCAATGATGCAGCCAAACGTCTGATACATATCGATTGCCCGCATACGATAAATGATCTGGTCGACTTTCACCCCGATCTCCCGGCCAAGCTGCATACACTGAAAGCAGGCGATTTGTCCGTATGGCAAATCAAACAGGAAGAAGAGACTGTGCAATTCGCTCTTTCCGGTATGGAGTTTGTCATTCAAGGCAGGAAACTCTTGATTGCCGGAATGAAGAATATCCATTCTGCCCTGGATAACCGTGAGACGGAAGCCTGGCAAAAGCTAATCCGTGTACTGACACATGAGATTATGAATTCCATTACTCCCATCATTTCGCTTACAGAACTTCTTGCCAAGCACGCCGACAGTCTGGAAGGTGACGAAGAAACCAAAATGGAAATCAGACAGATGTTGCAAACCATCGGTCGCAGAGGGAACGGTCTAGTACGCTTTATGAATAGCTACCGGGAAGTATCGCACCTGCCACACCCTTTATTAAAACTTTATAATGCCGGAGAACTGCTGAAAGGAGTCGTTCAATTGATGCAAAATGATACAGATGATCTACATCTCTCTCTTCCCAACGTTCCGTTGCGCCTGATTGCAGATAAAGAGCAAATAGAACAGGTACTTATCAACCTGATACGGAATGCCCGCGAAAACGAAGCTACACAAATTACTCTTTCCGCGGGCATCACTCCAGGAAATCATCTTTTCCTGCGTGTTACTGATAATGGAACCGGCATCGATCCGGAAGTTCAGGAACGTATTTTCATTCCATTCTTCACCACAAAACCTACCGGTTCAGGTATCGGGTTAACCATCTCACGCCAAATCATGCACCAGCATCATGGAAGCATTACGGTGCAATCAAAAGTGGGAGAAGGAAGCACGTTTACACTTCTGTTCCCGATAGTTTAATAAGTGATTAGTGCTACGCTATAATGCCGCAAGGAGACTAATCACTAATCACTAACCCCTAATCACTTATTACAACGCTTTTTTGTATAAATCCAGAATAATCTCCTTCGTCACCTCGCGAGGATTACCCGGTGTACAAACATCGGCAATAGCAGCCGTAGCCAGCTTGTCGAGATCGCTTTCCTTGATACCCAATTCAGAGAGGTGTTGCGGAATACCGACTCTTACTGACAGTGCTCTCACCGCATCTACGGCAGCACGTGCAGCTTCTTCCTGGCTCATACCTTCTTTATATACTTTCATCGCCTTAGCAATTTCCACATACTTATCAAGTGCAGCAGGAGCATTAAATTCCATAATGATAGGCAGCAACAACGCATTAGCCACACCGTGAGGTATATCAAAAATAGCACCCAATGGATGTGCCATACCATGAACAACGCCCAAACCTACATTAGAGAATGCCATACCTGCAATATATTGCGCTACCGCCATACCATTACGTGCCTCTGCATTTGTCGGCTCAAACACGGCCGTTTCCAAATAACGGGTAATCATTTCGATAGCTTTAATTTCAAACATATCGCTCATTTCCCAAGCTCCCTTAGTAATCAGACCTTCAATAGCATGTGTCAATGCATCCAGTCCCGTAGAAGCGGTCAGCCCTTTAGGCAAAGTGTACATCAATTCGGCATCTACAATGGCGATGGCAGGAATATCATTCGGATCTACACATACCATCTTCTTTTCATTCACTTCGTCGGTAATCACGTAGTTGATAGTCACTTCGGCAGCCGTTCCTGCTGTAGTAGGCAGAGCAATGATAGGCACGGATTTCTTCTGAGTCGGCGCCACTCCTTCCAGAGAAACCACATCACTGAATTCCGGGTTATTAGTGATAATGCCGATAGCTTTTGATGTATCGATGGAAGAACCACCACCAATAGCCAGAATAAAATCGGCACCGGATTCTGCAAACGCTTTCACACCTGCATTTACATTACTAACCGTAGGATTTGGTTTAATATCGCTGAATACAACATAGGGTATGCCTGCCTTATCCAGTACGGAAAGCACCTTGTCAGCTACACCAAATTTAATCAGATCTTTGTCGGTAGATACAAAGGCTTTTTTCAAGCCGAGACGTTTAATTTCCTGTGGGAGCACTTCGCGGGCACCCGGTCCGAAGTAGGATACTTCGTTCAAGACGAATCTGTTAATCATAATACGATAATTTAAGTTCCGCAGTGTCATTTTGAGATTGAGTGTGCGGAAGGTTGATACTTCATTTTGTTCCGACAAAATTAAGAAATATAGAGGAGGAAGGGACAAAAGATTCTGATTTTTATAGTGTGCGGAATGCTTTTTAGTAATCATAAAAAAATAAGTTCTTCATTTAAATGGCAGCAAATCATTGAAAGATAAAGCAAACATGCTATATTTGTACTATCATTGAAACGATTATTAAAAACGATAGATATGGGAAAGAAAGAGACCAAAAAATATTCTGATATTCCAGTGCAACAAACGAACGCTTCCGAACCGTCAGGTATCTACGGAGATATAAATGCGATGAAGGTTCAATTGGTCAATCGTATAATGCGTATAGACGAACCGGAAGAATTAAATTCTGTATTGGAGTTTGTGAAAGAACGCATTGCACAAAAAGATAAATTTGAACAGGAATGGGAACAGGGACTAACCGTTGAGGATTTCCGCATACAGTGTAAACGCAAATTAAAAGAAATGTATGCTCGCAACTAAAATCCTTATATACCCTTCTGTTTCAGATTTTTTAGAGGAACTTCCTAATATCCTGATAACTGAAGGCTATCTGAATATTTATGAAAATGCAGAACTACTTGTAGACGAAATTATCGATTTTATTCAGGAAATTCCAACAGCAGTTCATTACCACCTCAGCCCTTCAGCCGAAAGCCATTTTTCCCGTTACGGAGAAAATATACAATACACTTTTTTCAAAAGAAGCAAGTCACCTCGTACAACATGGTATATCTTTTTCATTAAACAAGACGAACGTATTCTGGTTAAGTATATAACAAACAATCACAAGGAAGGACAATACATACGTTAAGATTTGCTCGTCACTATTTAAACCTCGACCTATCCACTTCCTCCCTCTTCTTCTCCCTGTATCCTCCGAATTTATACGTAAACGACACCCCGATTTCCCTGAAACAAGTATAATCATTCGTCACGTTCTGCGTACCAAAACGGATGCGTGGTTTTATCTGTCCCGTCTCAAAGAGATCATTGCAATAAAGATTCAGAATAGCCTTTCCTTTGGCAAAGCCATACCGCAAAGCAGCATTTACATACCCTGAAGACGGTAAATCATAAATTCCCTGAGTCGCTTTACTACGAGCCATTCCCGTCAGTGTCAGTTTCAGATCAGGCTTCTTAGAAAGAGTGAAAGTATTTGTCAGTACGGCAATACCATAACAAATATTCCGGTTGAAAGGAATATCCCAGAAATCCTCATCTTTCTCATGATGCCATACACCAATCAAAGTTAAACGAGAATTTAACAATTGCTTTATATCAAATGGTATAGAAGCCTGTAATCCTGCTTGTTGCTGGTAATTAAAATTCAAATGCTTATAGATCTCCACCAGACGTTCAGAAGATTGATAAAGAGTCTGGACTGAGTAATCTTTCGTATGATTAAACCATGCACTGAAGATGTATTTACTCTTCAAAATATGTGTCAACTGAAGTTGATATTCCTGAGCCGGTTTCAGGAACGGGTTCCCATGTATTTCAGAATATCCACCTCCCAGATAAGAAATAGCATCCTGTACCGCCCAATAATCAGGATAATCTTTATCACTGCTCAAAGCCAATTGCCAAACATAGCCGGGGGCGGGCATATAACTCAGGTTAATGGTAGGATACCAATCCCATTGATTCCATACCGGTGTCTTATAATGCTCCACGGCAAGCGAAGCATCCAGGGAAAGTTTATCACCAAAACTTTTATTGAAACCCGCATAGAAGTTCAGAGTTTGTTCGCGACGGCGGGATTGCATATTATCGGGAATACCTGTGCTTACACCTGCCTTTGTTCCCGCACCCTTCTCCGTATCATAATAATATTGATAACTGTGGTCGATACTGGTAGTATAAACGGCACCATAATTCAATCCCCATCCACGCCCCAGATTATGCTCCTGGGCAAGGAAGAATTTCCAGCGATTGATGCGCTGACAGTCTTCAGTATAAAAGGCCAGCTCTTCACCTTGCATGCTGCTATGCAATAACTGATCGGATGGAGAACGGTAATAAGTCAATTCAGCACCAGCTTTCAGTCCGAAAGGTGTACGGTAATCCAGACGCCCATTGTGCAGCCAATCGGTACTGCTGCTACGGGTGTTGGACTGCTGCGTACCGTAAATATCCATCAGACTGTGGTAAGTCGAATAACTTCCATTATAAACAAAACTCAGCTGATGATCCTTGGCAATATTGTAATCCGCCCCTACCCGGAAACTATGGGTATGTGAACGGCTCCGGCCCATCTCATCGGTTGTGATGTGATGAACCGAACCGTCCGCCAGAGAGTGCATAGCTTCTTTATCGGTTAAAGAATATCCCCGTCCGTGGTTGTGTGAGTAAAGAAAATCTGCTGAGAATTTATTTCCATTATAGATCAGGCTGGCACGTTCGTTGAAGCCCTCGTAATGTTTCTGATTATATTTGCCATAAAGCTCTCCCTGCCAGGAAGACGGGCCTCCGGTGCTTTGTTTCAGTGTGATATTGATAAGTGCACCCCGCACCTGATAGCGTGCCGGAGCATTGTACATCACTTCCGCCTTCTCAATGCGACTGGAGGGGATACTTTTCAGCAAAGAATAAAGCTGTTCGGTACTCATGGTGGTAACTTTACCATCCAGTATTACAGTTACCCCCTGCCCTGCCAACATCAACCCGCCATTCATCTCGGTTACGCCCGGCAGTTCCTTCACAGCGTCATAAGCATTATCTACGGGTAGATTACCGATAAGGCGCGGAAGATCGTACACCAGTTTACCTTGCTCCGCTTTCACGATGGGACGTTGCCCGGTAATCATTACTTCAGGAAGAGATTGATAAAGACTGTCCAGCTGCTTGTCTTGTGTTATAATACTGTCCGCGCTGAGCGTCCGTTCGCTCTCTACATCCGTACTCTTTGTTATTTCCTGAGCGGAAACTCCTGCACTCAATGCACATAGCATCAGGGAAAGATAGTAATAAGACTTCATGTTCATTTGTTTTAGATACGACATAAATGTGTTCAGACTTAGAGATGATTGGGTGTCAACCTTGGTTGACAGGTCGATTAAGCTTGGTTGACAGATCCATTAACCTTAGTTGACAGGCCGGTTAACCAAGGTTGACACCCAATTATGCAAGGGACTGCACAAGATTCTCCCTATACCTTTTGCAAAAGATGCCTTGTGCAAAAACGAATCATCCCTTAAGCTCTTGCACTGCAAAGTACGGTGAAATCTTCCGGACTTTGTGTTATCTGGAACTTACGTAGTCTTATCTAGTGTTATCTGAAGTGTTATTTAGTCTTACCGTCCATACATGTACCGGTTATCTTTCCTATCTTTGTCCATATAAATACAAGAGCTACATGAAACTGCCATTCAGACCTATTGCCATATTAGTCATAATCTCTCTGCTGGGTATCTTTATTTACCAGGCATACTGGATCACGGGGCTATACAAAACGATGAAGCACGAACTGGAACAAAGCATCGTAGAGGCCATGCGCATGAGTGATTATAATGAGATGATGCTGCGTGTAAAGGAGATGCAAAAAGAAAATAAAGCCCACGGTTCCGTAGAGGTTTCAGCAGGATACAATTCCGATTCCGGAAAATCATTTGTCCGCAGCAGTACAACTGTTAACCAAACAGACAGTGCCGGAAGTCGTTCACTTTTAAAAGAAGGTATCCCTATGAAGTATGACAGTGTATCAGTAAGTTATCCGAATGACTCGACAAGAGATATCCTTTTCACACGAGGACAGGAAGGCACAAATATTTCAGTCTGGGCAGAAAGAGATTCAGTAAAAGAGGTCCTGGAAGATACAGTGATTAATGAGGATGAACCTCAGGCTTCTTTAAGAGCCGAAGGTGGAATAGACATGATGCTGCGTGACCAAAGCAGTATGGTGGAACTTGCCACTTTCATCCAGCGTGGAATGCACTCGGGACTGGATATTTTTATAGAACCTGATATAGCCGTTTATGACAGTCTGCTCAATACCTATCTGCAAGAACGGGGGCTTAAACTTCCCTACCGATTGGAACGTCTTCATTCCGGTGCCGATCCGGACTCAACGCTGGTTTACACTGATACGCTTGCCATTGTCGGGACTCCCGGATACATGCCCAGTGAAAAAGCAAAACAATATAATTATGCTTTCGACATTCACTCCAATCAAAGTTACCGCCTCACAATAGAACCTATTTATAAGATTGTATTGCGACAGATGAGCGGTATTCTTACTACATCATTCGTTATTCTTATTATATTAGGTTTCTCCTTCTGGTTTCTTATCCGCACCATTTTGCGGCAGAAAACACTGGAAGAGATGAAGAGCGACTTTACCAACAATATCACCCACGAACTGAAAACACCTATTGCCGTGGCGTACGCCGCCAACGATGCTTTGCTTAATTTTAATCTGGCAGAAGACAAGCAACAACGGGATAAGTATCTGGGTATCTGCCAGGAACAGTTACAGCGATTAAGCGGACTGGTGGAACAAATTCTCTCCATGAGTATGGAACGCCGTAAAACCTTCCGTCTGCATCCGGAGGCGCTCAGTTTGCACGATCTGTTCCCGGCACTTATCGAACAGCATAAACTGAAAGCGGGCAAGCCTGTAGAAATCAATCTCGACATTATACCGGAAGACCTGACAATCATTGCCGACCGTACACACTTCAGTAATATTCTGAGTAACCTGATAGATAATGCCATCAAGTACTCTCCGGATAAAGCCAACATAACGATCTGTTGCCGGAAAAAGGAAACGGAACAAGTGGAAATCTCAGTGACAGACCACGGTATTGGTATCCCTACGGATAAACAACCTCACATTTTCGATAAATTCTACCGGGTTCCGACAGGAAATATCCACAATACCAAAGGCTACGGGCTGGGGCTTTTCTATGTAAAGACAATGGTAGAAAAGCACGGTGGAATTGTAACCGTACGAAGTGAAGCGGGAAAAGGAAGTACTTTTACAATAAGGATCTGAATAACGTTGCTTGTTATGGTGTACAACATTGCTTGTTACAACACATTACATTGCTTGTTATGACGCATTACATTGCTTATTATGAAAATGAATCAAGATATGGACAAAATCAAGGTACTGCTGGTTGAGGATGAACAAACCCTCGCCATGATTATCAAAGATACGCTGGAAGGCCAGAACTTCATCATCCATACTGCTGCCGATGGCGATGAAGGTCTGCGTATGTTCTTCGACTTACGCCCTGATGTACTGGTAGCAGATGTTATGATGCCTCGTATGGATGGTTTTGAAATGGTACGCCATATCCGTCAAACCGACAAACGAACTCCGGTACTTTTTCTCACCGCCCGTTCTTCCATCAATGATGTGGTAGAAGGCTTTGAACTCGGGGCTAACGACTATCTGAAAAAGCCTTTCGGTATGCAGGAACTTATCGTGCGCATTAAAGCGCTGGTGGGCAAAGCATTTACATTCAAAGAGGAACCGAAGAAGGAAGAAACCTGTTTCAAGATAGGCGATTACCATTTCAACTCTGTCACACAGATATTATCCCATACCGGAATAGAGCAGGAACTCTCCCACCGCGAGGCCGAAATCCTGAAACGCCTGTGCGAAAACCGTAATCAGGTAGTGAATACCCAGAATATCCTGCTCGATCTTTGGGGGGACGACAGTTTCTTCAATTCGCGCAGCCTGCACGTGTTCATCACTAAATTACGGCATAAACTTTCCAAGGACGAACGTATCCGCATTGTCAATGTCCGAGGCATCGGATACAAACTTATCATCAACTAATGCAATTCAGGAAGTTGAATTATGTTCATAATTCAACTTCCCATTTACATAATTAGGAAATAGAAAAACGGGCTGCATTTCTACACGAAATACAACCCGTTCATTTACTGGTTAGAGAGGAACAAAATAGATTGCTTATCTACTAATTCAATTATTTACCCTCCAAAGATAATAACTATTTCCAAATAGCAGGATACTATCTGTCTCTTATACAC
>ENA-OZUC01000404-OZUC01000404.1-human-gut-metagenome-genome-assembly--contig:-NODE-404-length-8495-cov-3.215521_pt1 | contig 8495 bp, 13 predicted proteins | sample MGYA00243433_ERZ654021 | MGnify/ENA primary metagenome ERZ654021 (study PRJEB26926, sample SAMN06164715) | human gut metagenome | biome: ENVO:00009003; feature: ENVO:2100002; material: ENVO:00002003...
TTTTTTTTCAAGCAGAAGACGGCATACGAGATCATGCCTAGTCTGTGGGCTCGGAGATGTGTATAAGAGACAGGTGTATTTGTTAACTGCTTCAGAAAGTATCTTATAATCATCCATGTGTGTGTAACCGCTGGTTACTTCTAAAGACTGATGACCGAGAATTTTCGATACAACGGCAGTCGGCATTCCTCGTGCCTGCATCAGTGTGCTATATGTGTGTCGTGTTGAATGCGGCGGTAAAACTTCTATAGGCTGCTTTCCGTCAGTCGCAAGTTGCTTATTAAGACGATCGAAGAACCACATATATCTGCTTCGCAGGCTTGATTCTGTGACAATGTAATCAGCGATAACATATTTCTGAGCTCTGTTGATTTTTTCTTCAATAAAAGTCATTACATTCTTATTGATAGGTACTATTCGCTCCTTGCCGTTCTTTGGTGGGCCTATCGTTCCATCACGCTTAACAGCACTGTCGATAAGTACACAGCTACGTTTAAAATCGAACTTTCCCGGTGATAGAGCTCTCAGCTCACCGGAGCGTATTCCTGTTGACAAAAGAATGATTATCGGAAGCCCGAAAGTATCGTCGTTTTTTGCAAAATTTAAGATTTCGATTGCATCCTCCTCTGTGTAACTTTGCTTCTGTCCTGCTTTCTTCTTGGCTATCTGCGCTCTTGTAACGGGATTCTTTGTGCAATAATCGTTGTCTACTGCATCCTCAAATAAGGCGTTCAACAAAAAGCGTAACCGCTTCCGAATACTTTGGCTGTAATCAAGGTTCGCAAAAAAATCGGTAATATGGATGGGCTTGATGTCACTCAAACTCATTTTGCCTATCTTATGATCACTCACTTTTTGTAAGAGATACTTATATTCTTCAAACGTGCTTCGCTGTATGTTGTTTTTCTTGTATGTGTCCAGCCACACAGGAATCCATTCCGACAGCGAATAGTCGTCGGTTGCTCGCTTTGATTCTCCGCCGCTCTTGATAAACTCTTTGTACTTCTTACGGCATTCTGATTCCGTAGAGCCGTAGAATCGGTAACGTAATCTTTTTCCGAAAATATCATAGCCATTACTTATGGTCAATTCTATTTGGCCTGTTTTAAGTTTTCTGAAACTTCCGTCGCCCTTTTTGCGTGCTCTCATAATAAACACCTCCTAAATTTTTTCCCCGCTTGTTACGGCGGGGAATTGAATTATCTTTCGTATCCTTTTGACTTTTTCTTTTTGGGCTTAATTTCCTGTGTTTGCTGATAACCCGATACTAAATCTGCGTGACAGTTTTCGCATGTTTTGGCGCAAGCGTCATTTATGTGTGCACAGTTAGGACAACATATTTTTTCGCTCATCTTCAGTCCTCCTTTCTGCTGGGATGTGTATTATATAAAAATATAATAATCTTTTAGTCAGCTATAGTTGATAAGAAGGCGTTGTATACTTTATATTTCTTTACCCAGATTCGCTATCTCTCTGTCAAGCTCCTCCTCACTTGGAACATTGTCATATTTTTTCATCGTTCTTTGTGATACAAAATCTGTTACAAGCGTATTATTGCCTGCAAGAATGTCTGCAACAATTTTCTTGAATGTCGTAAAACTAACGATAGAATCAGGAATTTCAAGCTTTTGACAATTGTTGAGCATTTTAGGTGCATAATAGTCTTTATATTCGTAAATAGCTTTTTTGACAGCCGGAGCGATGATAAGCTGATAAGAAGCTAAATTTCCGCCATCTTCTAATCCTGACAAATCTATGCGAAGAGTGTAAAGATAATACTGTAAACTTTCCTCGTAATTCCTAGAACTTTTAGACAGTTCAGCTAAAGAAAGCAGTACGTTACGATAAGCACAGTATTGTTGCTCTTGCAAAGTGTCGTTAAGTCTTCGGTTGAGTATAGCTTTCGCTACTTCATCAGGCACAGTATCGCCAAGATTTCTTTTCTCTGAAATATACTCGTCAACTGTAATACCGTATCTCTGGTACTCTATAGCTGTCAGCAGTTCGGCGTGCTCTTTGATAAAATCATTTCCTGCGTCCGTAAGAACACAGTCGGTAACGCCCTTTATTGTTCCGGAATGCTGTAATAAACCTCTGCCTATCATCTGTTCTTCTTTTGAACGAGGATCGTCTATTTTGCATTCATAGTGCATCCATTTTGGAAAAGAACTGTGCTTTCCTTTAACATACCAGTTAAGAAAACGAGTATTAGCAAGATCATCATCTGCATTTGTTGGTTCGGCAAGAGGCTCTGCAGAGGTCGGGTTGTTTTCTACAGGCTGTTCTTTCTTACCGAAGAGTAAATTAAATAAGCTCATTTGTCACCTCTTATGTATTTCGCCGCTATCTGCGGCGATTGTGCTCTATAAAATCTCTGAATTGATCGTATAATCTGCGCTCTAATGGCGATGTTAAAAAGCGATTACGTCTATAGAGTTCTTGCATACGCTCAGCGCGAAAGCCTGCTGCTTGCAGAGAAATATTACAAGTTTCGGATATTTCTTCGGCTGTATGCAAATCAAGCCCCCATAAGACACAAGCGGGTGCTAATAGCCGTGCCGCAAACATATCTGCTTGTGTTTCAAGTTCAGGCTTGACTTCTGTACGCGCCCTATTGAGTTGTGTTACATCGTCACCTAAATGCCCGAGTAGGAAATGTCCGAGTTCATGAGCGATCGAAAATCTGCAACGAGATTTCGGCTCTGTATTGTTGACTACTATTGCTATTTCAGAGTTTATTTTTACTATCCTCCCGCTTTCGTTCGCATTGAGATAGTTATTATCATCATCAATAACATCGATGTCGTAAATGCGGCAGATACTGCCTATAGGCACTGGCAATAATCTGATGTTACAATCAAGCAGACACTGCCAGCTCGCGTTACGGACGTTTTTGTATTTTGCATAGTCCATTTAATCACCTCAGGGTTATTGTTTACCTTGAGATGATTTTTATTTATACATTAGTCGTACTTGTCGTTTTGCGGTGTTGCTCCTAATATTATTTCCGCTTCGCTCTTTGATATTTTCTTTTCTCCCGGCTCGTCGCCTCCGCGTGCGGCGGTTTGAATTGTGACATATTCTTCTTCGTCCGGATCAAGAAGCGTATCAACAATCGAAATATCTCTTTTGTTAAGCTTCTGGTATCTGTCGTACAGTGTAGCCGAAAATAATGTATTCGGCATCGGTAGTCCAAAGCAGTTGGATATTTTGCGCGCCAAATTTATGCTGACTAACTTGTGCCCTTCTTCTATTTTTCTTATAGTTGATTCTCTACAGTTAAGCACATTCGCAAATTCAGCCCGGCTCATGTTTTTACTTTCACGCAGATATCTAACAACATCCGATGAAGAACGGTATTCAAGGGGATTATAATTGCTAGGCGCAACCTCTGAATTATCTGTTTTAAGCGCAAGGTATGCCGCACTTACATTAAGCTCACAAGCTATCGACTCAAGTATAGGCAGCTTTATTTTTGATACCTGCCCTGTTTCGTATCTCTGTATTGTTGATTTATTTAATCCTAAACGTTCTCCGAGCTCACCTTGTGTCAGTTTGTTTCTTTCACGACATAGTTTGATTCTTTTACCAATTTCGTTTACATCTGCCATGTTGTTCACCTCGTTTCATTATAATCATTATAGCATATAAAATTGCATATTGCAATAGCATTTTTGAAATTTGCTAAAAAAAGTTGCAAAACGCTATTGACAAACGCCGAAAGATGTGTTAATATATACTTGCAGAAAGTTGCAAAACGCAACAAAGAAGGGAGTGATAAAATGGTGAATGCAAATAAAATCAAGGGCAGAATGCGTGAACTTGGAATAACGCAGGCAGATGTGGCTAAGTTTTTGAACGTCGCTCAGCCAACTGTAAATCAGAAAATTAACAATATCAGGCCGTTCGACTTAGATGAAGCCGAGAAATTTTCTAATCTCCTGGGCATAGACACTTGTGAATTCGGTGCATATTTTTTTGCTCATTAAGTTGCAAAACGCAACAAAGAAGGGAGGCAAACTAAATGGACAAAGAAAAGTGCCTCAGCTGTGAAAAAGAGATATCAGCAGACTCAAATTTTTGCTCACATTGTGGCAAAAAGCAGAAGTCAGTGTGCAACTGCTGGGTAAAAGAAAAGCCTTATAGAGGAGGTGAGAACATGGTAGCCAACATTGAAAGAGAGTGGGAAGAAAAGTACAAGCCTGCTATTCTCCGGCATAAGAAAGTGCCAAAGGAGATAGTAGCTGATTTGCTTGACGTATCAACACAGACGGTTGATGATATGCTTCGCTCGGGTGATTATCATTTTGGCATTGCACGGCATTGTGCAGGCGGTAAATACAAGTATGAGATTCATCCATTGCGATTTATAGCGTGGTACGAAGGAAGGTTACTTTGATAAGGAGGTAAAAATGAAAATATCTAAGATAATCGCCTACATACTCTCCCAGATCCTGCGGCTGTGGATAACAGCCTCTGCGACAGTGATGATGTACATACCGATGTCGGCACTGGCTTACGCCCAGAGGGGCTATCGTGCAGTTGGCGGCGAAATGCTACCCGTTGCAATAGTCGCTGTTGCGGTCTGGTACGGGCTTGGATGGCTGTGCGAAGAGTGGTACAAGGGCACACTGGCAATGTTAAGGCTCAGAGAGGAGCATAAAAATGGCAGATAAGCTGATAGCCTGCACTTGCGGCGGCAACGGCATCACGGTCGATGCTGAGCCACCCAAAGAAGAGCGGGAAAGCTGGGAAAGGCACGGATTTGAGCCGCCGAGGCATTACGCTGTACGTTGTGACAAGTGCGGAAAACAGACGGGAACGTACAAACTGAAGACACCTGCGTGGAAAGAATGGAACAGATTGAACAAGACAAAGTGCAAGTACAAGCTGTTTAATGCAAAGCAGAAAGCAATGGTAATGCGGCGAATCATCAGAATGCTAAAGGACGCAAGAGATGAAAGCCCGAACGATGAAGCAATCAAAGGCTATGCGGAAGATCTATACGATGAAATTCTAATAGCCGCTGAAAAGGGGGCTGACAATGCCTGAGAAGCTCATCAAAAGCAAACAGCGTGTCAAAGACTTTGCCGAAGTGTTTACGCCGGCACACATCGTCAAGGATATGTGCGACCTCGTCCCCGAAGAGATGTGGGTAAGCATAGACACAACGTTCCTCGAGCCTGCCTGTGGTACTGGAAACTTTTTAGCCGAGATCCTCAGCAGGAAGTTCAGGTTGTGCAAGGACTGGCAGGAGGGTTTAAAGGCACTGAACAGTGTGTACGGCATAGACATACAGCAAGACAACGTTGAGGAAACGAAAATAAGGCTGTTTGATATGTACATAGCGGTGTTTCCGAAAGCTCCGGCACTGTCGAGTATAATCGCAGTCGGCATACTCGAAAAGCATATAGTGCAGGGTGATTTTATTCCTGAGTTCACACGGAAAATCAACGAGAAAAGGAGAAAAGTAAGTGATAGCATCCAACTTCAACGTCCTCCTCGAGCGTGACGCAAACGAAGCGGCAAGAGCAGGGCTAAGCTATGGCGAGTGGTGGTCGATCAAGGACGGTCAGAAGCTCGCCGACAAGGTACACTTCCGCAGAGCACAGCAAGTGGCGGCGCTCAGCAGAAAGAGAGGACAGCGAAAATGAGTGAAATAGGAGTTGTTAAAGGGTTCAAGGTGTTCAATCCTGATTGGACGTGTAAAGATAAACAGTACGGTTGTCCAGGAAGGTTTGAAGAAGATGTTACACCGTCTATCTGCAATAAAGGGATGCACTTCTGCAAGAGGGCAAGTGACTGCTTCAATTATTATTCTTTCGACCCGAATAACAAGGTTGCAGAAGTCATAGCTTACGGCGAAGTTTCAGAAGAAGGCAATAAGTGCGCTACGAATAAACTTGAAGTAGTTCGTAAAATCCCGTGGTCTGAATTGCTTGACCTTGTAAACACCGGGAAAGGTTGCACCGGACTTTGCAACAGCGGCAATTGCAACAGCGGCAATCGCAACAGTGGCAATTGGAACAGCGGCAATCGCAACAGTGGCAATTGGAACAGCGGCAATTGCAACAGCGGCAATTGCAACAGCGGCAATTACAACAGCGGCAATTACAACAGCGGCAATTGCAACAGCGGCAATTACAACAGCGGCAATTGGAACAAAACCAACTTTTCCAACGGTTGTTTCAATACGATTGAACCGAAAATTCATTTGTTCAACAAGCCCTCTGAATGGACTTATCAGGATTGGTTAAATTCGGATGCCCGTTATCTTCTAAATCAGCTTCCGGGTAATGTAATTAAATACATTTGGCTTGATGATATGACGAATGAAGAAAAGGCAGCACACCCGGAAGCGAAAACAACAGGTGGCTATCTAAAAGTTTTGGATAATTCCGAATGTGCGGTTATTTGGTGGCGTTCCTTGAATGCCCGTCAGAAAAATATCATTACAGCAATTCCTAATTTTGATAAGGCTATTTTCAAAGAGATCACCGGGATTGATGTAGATGCAGATTAAGAGGGAAGAAACATGTATAAATGCGAACGTTGCGACTGGACAGGCTCGTCCTCGGAACTCGGACATTACACCGAGTATCGAGGAGAATGTCATGGCGCACCTGCGTGGGAAACATTACCGTGTTGTCCGGAGTGCGGATATGATGTTGAGGACATCGAAGAAGAGTAAAAAAAGAGCTCCCCGAAGGGAGCAAAGCAAATTTAACACAAGACCAGTATAACACTGGCAGGAGAAAAAGTCAATATGAGTATCAAAGAAAAACTTACAGCTGAGCTGACAGACGCAAAGCTCGGCAAATACGAAAACGTTGTTAAGCCCTATGTGCTTGACGAGATCTGCATTTTTGCAAAGCAGAACAGCGAATTTGCACAGGCTATAGAGCAGTCGGACAAGTCTTTTGACGACTGCCTCAAGGCAAGCGTTGCAGGAGTTAAGGAACATATATCCGATCTCGATTGTTACAAGCGTGCAGTAGCATTTTACTTTCCCGGTGCGGATATAAAATGCACTATGACGCTTGATCTCGGTGATAACGGATTCAGCAACGAAACGTCCACAGAAGCAGACAGCGGCAAGCTACAGCTTGACCTTGACAGCCTGCTCGACTTCTGAGGTGCGGCAGTATGACAAGAAAAAAAGCCGAAAGCTATACAGACAATTTTCCGCCGCTTACAGCGGAGCTTGAACGTGAAATTAGAAAGACGTTGCCGATTAAGTATCTTATTATAGATAATGGCGGCACAGCATATTGCACGGCATGCGAAGAAAAGCTGTATCCCGGTGAGTATGACAGCTCGATCAAACACAGACAGACTACCGTATGCTCGCGCTGCGGCGAAACTGTCACTGCGATATACAATCATCACAACTTTCACGGCTCGGTTGTTGAGTGCAAATCAAATGTCGGAGTGTTTTTGTCAGACGGCAAAACTGATAATCTGTACATACGGTTTTATACGGTTACGCTGTTTTTTAATGCTCGTGAAATTATGCCGCATATTGCAATCAATGAGGTTCAGCGGTATTTGTTCACGGCAAATCAAACGTTCCGTTATGGCCCTAAATACGCATGGGAGAGTAAAAACAGTTACTACACAAAGGTAGTGACAGGCTGGGGGCTACGAGCAAAATTTAGCGAGCCTGTATTTCAAAATTATTGGGATTATTATACCTTAGTTAATTTTCCCGCATTAAAAGGAACAGCTTGTGCTCATTCGGCAATAAGCGAGAACTTCGGAAGCATATCATATCTGCGGTTCTGGCAGTCGCACAAAAATGTTGAGGCGCTCGTTAAGTGTGGCTTATATAACAGCGTAAAGTGCAACAAAGACATGATCAACTGGGCTGAAACCGAACCGCACAAAATGCTCGGTGTAACAAAAGATGTTATGCGGGCAATCCGCAAAGGACAAATCGGGTACAGAGATTATTTTGAAGCGAGAGAGGCATTTCCTAAGATTATCGACCTTAAATGTCTTATTGATACATTCAATTTTGTTCACTATTCTTTTGGCACACTTGACGAACTTGAAAAAAGACTCGTTTTGTTACCTGCCGACAGATACGAAATTATGAAGTATCTTGTAAAGCAGAAAACCCCGATTTATGACTATATGGATTATGTCCGTATAATGCAGAGCTTCGAAGCCGATTTCAGCGACAGACAGATATGCTTTCCGAAAAATCTTAAAGCGGCTCACGAGCGTGCAGAAGCTATGCGGCAGGCACGGGAACGTGAAGAAAAAGCGAAGAAAAACGCTAAACTGGCAGAACAGCTGAACACTTTGAAATTAAAGCGAAAGATACTTGAATTTTCGATTGGTGATTACTTTATCCGTCAGCCCGTCAGCACAGACGAAATAGTTGCCGAAGGTCAGAAGCTAAGCCACTGTGTCGGCGGATATGCCGAAAGGCACGCAACCGGCAAGCTGACGATTATGTTTCTTCGCCGAAAATCTGCACCTAACGAGCC
>ENA-OZUC01000460-OZUC01000460.1-human-gut-metagenome-genome-assembly--contig:-NODE-460-length-8019-cov-4.387870_pt1 | contig 8019 bp, 4 predicted proteins | sample MGYA00243433_ERZ654021 | MGnify/ENA primary metagenome ERZ654021 (study PRJEB26926, sample SAMN06164715) | human gut metagenome | biome: ENVO:00009003; feature: ENVO:2100002; material: ENVO:00002003...
GTAATATATATCCAGGACGGTGGGCATAGCTTACAGCCATTATTATATCTAAAAACGATGAAATACATAAAAAACATTCTCATGCTATGGGTATTTCTATTACCCTGCCTCTTATTTGCACAGCTTGACTCCAAGATAAGGCACCATGTGATATTGGCGTTCGACAATGCAGGCTACAATATAAACTCATCCCTAAATGTACCTGCAGCCCAAAATCCCAAGATACTGAGACAATTAAACCGTATATTGCTGGATGGAGATTCCCAAATTCCACCGTACTTCAGAGACGGAGACCTTTTCAGCGCCATCAGTTTCAGCTTGGGAGCAGCAGAGGATATGGACAAATTTGTAACGGTTCTGTCCACCCCAAACGGCAAGCAACTGAAATACAGCACGCCCGATAAGGATGAAATGCGGAACGCAATTCTGCATACGCAGTGGAACTATCTTGCCACCCAAGGGATAAAAAAGAGCGATTCGTTTTCCATGCTTTCATTAAGCCGCCCTTATTCCTTATTAGCATTAGGCAGCGACGAGGCAACAGCCCTCAACAACCGCACCTTCTTAGTCATGGTGACGGACGACCACTATAACGGCAATAATAGCGATAAGGAAGTAAAAGACGTAAACGCATGCCAAGACAAAACAAAAAAGCTGGATGTAAATTCCATAATGGAACTTTGTTCCAATATCCAAGAGAACTATCAATTCAAGTACATCCAAAAGTATGACTGCACCGAACGGGGAAAGCTCTTATCCGCCATTGTCTTCGAAATCCTTCCGCTACAACGCTATTTCACCATAGAGACGGCCCTGGAATATCCTTCGGCAGTCAAGGCCAAACGGGTGGCTAAAGGTGGATACGAGATTGAATTTGAATGTCAGGACAGAAACCATCCTAATTATAAAGTACGGAAGACAGTCGTCACCCTGCAAAATGAAAAGGGAGCGGTGGATTCCGTCACATTAATGCCGGACGGAAAAGCTTTCTTCCATATCAAAGAATCTACCATACCGGTAAACACATCCCTACAGTTGCAGTCGTGGGTAAATATTAAAGACGGGTTTTACGACTCTATGGTGATGAGTGCATACGGTGACGAAACGCATGCCTCGCGCGGCTTAGTGCGACAGTTAAAGATAGAATTTGAAGAAACGGCATCCGTATTCAAGGCTATGCCTTTCCTCTGGTTCTTTTGCGATGACGACCAGGAGAAAGCAGCGTTGATATGGCGATGCATCGGAGTGGCCCTCCTGTGCATCATATTCTTTTGCATAGCCGTTGTAAACATCAGCAAGCAGTACAATCAACGCTTCTTCGACGAAAAGCATATTCACCTTAAATGATTCATTTTATCAACCTAAAAACGTAATAATCATGGGACGCATAAAGATAACAGACAATGAACAAACAATAACAAACGATGTCTTCATTGATCTTGCCTATCAAGAGGAGATATCTGTAGCCAAACATATCCTTCAGATAGACCCTGATTATATCAAGCTGTTAGGCTTTATCCCCACCCGGATACGCAAGCAGATTAATTCCGACATCGATGTCCGCCTGGAAGACGCGACGTGCACAGAGGGCATTTCCATTGAAAATGGACAGCAATGCCTCTACATCAAGCATAACGGTGCCATCCATAAAGGCACCTCCACACACAACATCAAAGGAACAACGGATATGGAGGTTGTTATGCTTTCCAAGGAAATGAACCTGAATGCCGACGAGTGGAGAGAAGCGCTGGTAAAACAAAAACGATACCAGGTAGGATATAGGTGGGTGGTAGAAGGACAAAAAAACAAAAAGGAGAAATATGGCTGCACAAAGACTATATCTTCAATGTCGCCTTCAGAAACCACTACAAGAAACCGGAAGTGGAGATACAACTCAACAAGGAATTTGAGGATGGGTACAACTACCGTCCTTCGCTAAATGGCTTTGTAGCTATCGGGCATATCACCGTATCGAATCCCAATGCCTTTAAGGCGACACCCGGACTGCACGGCATCTTGAGCATCTACTTGGAAGGAGAAGAAGGAGCTACCCAAGATGTCTATCTATGCCGGCAAAGTACCAATGACTATGTCCAGGATACTGATATTCAGGGATTGGAATCGGGAAGAGAGTTTCAATACGGCTTGTTCCTGGACACCAACCGTCTGGGTAATCCTGCCGCAGAAAAAGCCACATTTCGCATAAAAGCCACATTTCACTATGTGCCTTCCTATCTGAAATTGGAGGAAGAGAAAAACACTGCCACAATAGACAAGGAGTTTTTCATCATCAAAGATAAAGTCCATTCTGAATTAAGATGCTTTTTCCGTGATGGAACCACAGATGCATTCTCGCCACTTCCCCTGGTGTCCGAATATGACATTTCGTTGCGTCCCATCAATTACCAACCGGGATTGAATGCGGCACCCGTCTCTATCCTGCGCCTACAGAACAATGCCATTTCCAACGTCAACGGTCAAGATGCCAAAATAGTCATCAGCAGTTTTGAGACAAGGGTAATCTTGCATGAAAATTGCCCGAAGATTGAGATGCGGGACGGTTATGAAACAGAGAACTGTTTCACCATAAGAAACAGCAACGGAGACACATCGTCATCCGTGCTGAATCTGTACAATGCTCCCAACTCCTATGTTGACTACGAGATGCGATTTCATCCGGAACGGATTGGCCGGATTGAGACAAGAGATAAAACCAAACGCAGCTTCACAGTGGACATCAATGTGCGCATTTCGTACTACGAAGACCCGGATGGCAACCCTGACAACCGGAATACAACGCAGGAAATCGTATACAGATTCATCCATACCATCAACATACGCCCGCAAGACAAATGGTTGTGCATAGACTATGGTACATCGGCAATTGCCGCCTGTTATGGAACAAACATCCTAAACCTGAACAAGCAAAAAAGAAGAGTATTCGAAGGGGGCGGGTACAATGATTCTTCTTATTCGCAGGACATCCTTGAAAACGGGCTGCCTTTCATCTCGTCGGACATCATATTGCAGCAAGGTGGTTCCTTCGGTGCAACAGATACCACCAAACCATATAGTAAATTGGCAATATGCCTGTCGCCCACATCAAAATTACAGATACGTAACTATACCCAGTTGCTCCCATGTCTGAAATCTCTGGTGGGCTATTCCGAACTGCCCAATCTCTATTCTTACAAAGACTACAAATATCTCAATGCACAAGGGCAGCAGACGGCTGTAGCCATATTTGAAGAGGATGAAGATAGAGATGAGGTGAAAATAAAGTCTTGCTCTGAGTTAGGCAAGATTGACAGGTTGTTTTCCGAAGTTTACCGTATATTATTCAATTACTTCATTAAGCCTGCCATGCCCAAAGAGGCTATAAACAAAATTGTACTCACAATTCCCAATACGTATACTCCCAAGCATAAGAGCATCTTAAACTCTATAGTAAAAGACAACTTTCCTGACATCTATGAGGAATACATCCGCTTTGTCAGCGAGTCGGACGCAGTTGCCTGCTACTATCTGCACAACTGGCATGCACTGAACCACCAGATGAATGCCCGGCAAAAGGAACAGTTGAAGAAAGAAGAACTTGTACTGGTATATGACATGGGAGCGGGTACGCTGGACCTTACCTATTTCCACAAGAAGCAGGAAAATGGAGCTACGCCGCACACGACGGTAAAAATCCTCGGAAAGATAGGAATCAATAAAGCCGGTAACTACTTGGACTACATCTTGGCAGAAGTAGTATCCAAGAATGAAAAAAACAGTGATACTCTGCGGAATTGCGTAAAGTTAGACCAAAGTGTCTTAGGTGCTGAACGCGACCTGACAAACTACTATAAGAATTATATCAAAAACGTAGTAAAAGTAAAACTGAACCAGCCGGAGTATGCCGACAATGTCAAGATAGGAAACACACGTACAACGACCAATGTGAAAGTAGATATTAATGATGTACGCAATAATAGGTTATACAAACAATTCAAGAAGGAAGTCACCTCTGAACTATTGGACATTTTCTTTGAAGGACTTGGCTACGATGCCAGCCAGCACCCCAAGGTTGATACCGTAATCTTTTCCGGACGTAGTTCACGTTTGAAGGAAATCCGCGACAGCTTCCAGGAAGCTTTGGAGAAATGGGGAGTAAGCAACTGCAACATCGTTCAATTAGGTCCCGACCAGGAAGACGACACTACTGACTATAGCGACATTATATATACAGCCGAAGGCAATAACAGAAGCAAGTCCTCTTCTATCTTAAGCTCATATCCCAATACTCCGCAAAAGGCAGAGAACAGTTTGTTGGGAGGCTTTAACAAAAACGAAGTCAAGCAGCCCGGCAATACCCGGCAAGCCGAATCGGCAGGCAACAGGGTGGCCGAATCTGTACAAAGCTCCAACGCTGCCCCAACCTCCAAGGTTTCCTCGAAGGAAGCCCCTGTCAAAGAAGACAAGCTAAAAACCGTAGTGGTGGAGGGAGCAATGGTCTATGCCTCCATATTCAGCCGCAAAGACTCCATCATACAGTTCAACGCAGAGGACAAACTGTTTGCATCTTATGGTATTTTATATTATGCAGAGGGACTTTGGAAGTATGAAGAGATTCTGAAGCGAGGCACCCAACGAATAGCAGATGCCTCCCAAGACAACATTATCTTCGAAGGCGAAAAAGAACATATAAACTTGGGCAGCACCGACAGAATCCACTTTGTGCAGACATATATGTCACAGCAGATGACCGAAAGGGAATGGAGGAACAAATCAGAATATCTGTCCATCATGCAATCCGTGGGGTTAGACGTGTTCGACAACAAACATGATATGACCATCTCTGTGTCCATAACCAAAGATAACAATGTGAAGTTCGCCATCAACCAATATATATTGCCCGAAGTACCTGCCACCATTGACAGTCTGGACAACTCCGCTTACAAGAAGAGCGTATGGCCGGTTGTTTTCAACATTAATCAGAAAGAAACCTTTTAAAACAGAATAACGATGAAAAATCTCATATCAATCATTACTGCTTTATTTTATAGCGTAAGCCTCTATTGTGCTAACGTTGTTCCCCAGGAAACACCAGTTAAGTTTGAAATACATTATTCCGAGAAAGGTGTTAAGGCAAAAAATATCCCTGAAGGATGGAGCCTACAAAAGGACACTTTTATTTACTTAAGTGATGAACTTTGTCCGGTATGCACGCTGAAAGTTGTCAATGGCAAAGCTCCGAAAGCTGCATTAGCGGTTAAACTGCAGAATGAATTTGCAACATTTCCAGGTTCATCAAGGGATAGTGTAGCAATAAATAACAATATTCCTGTCATCTTAGATATGACCAATGCCTCTTATACGCAAATCATATTGGATAATACAAGTGTCTATTTCATTAAAAATCCACAAGCAGAAGTTGAACTGTCAGAGTGCTCCGACAGTCTGGATTACAATGGCATCTATTCTACAGGAATAGAATTCAAACTACGTATGAAGGCAGGTATGATTAAAAATTTCAAAATAGACAATGAAGCCCTTCGCGAAATCGGGATAAATGCAGACACAGATTCCGTACCATTCATACGGAATAGCTATTCCATCAAGATTGCTTTAGCAGACAAAGAGAAGTTTGAAAATGCAGTAAAAGAGAAGGGAATAGAAGAAGTGAATATTAAAGTTTCATATCTTACCTGTACGGATGGGACGAACTATGACAGAGAAGAATACAAGATTGTGAAACTGCCGATAAAAAATCTGCCAATCAACAAACAATCCTTCGCATTCGATCATTTTACAGTTTTGGAATTGAGTGCTTTGATTATCATAGTCGTCTTGATTATCATAGTCATAGTGCTTATTATTGCCATTGCCAACTTAAGCAAACAGATTTCAAAGGACAAACTGCCTCCATCAGAAGATAAACAAATGGCTCAGAAAGAGATAGAAAGACTGACTCAAACCAGCATTAAACTCCAACAAGAGAAAGAAGCACTTCTTCATGCAAAGGAGGCACTTGAGAAAGAGCTACTTGACGCCACTGAAAAGTGTAATGAATTACAAGGAGACATCCGCGAATACGAGAAAGCGGAAATAAAACAGAACCAAAAAGAGAGTCAATACAAAAAAGACATTACGAGCTTAAAAGGAGAAAAAGCTAGACTTACCGTAGACGTAAAGACTTGGAAAGACAAATGTGAGAAGCAAGAAAAGGCTACCAAAGATGCAACTGCAGCATGTGAAAAGCAAAAAGAAATCGCCGAAAAAGAAATACTGACAAGTTTGAAGAAAACCGGTATCAAAGGCGAAAACATAAAAGAAGCTGTAGCCTTTATGAAAAAAGGTCAAGAAGAAAAGAAAGCTACTCAAGACTTGATTTCACACATCCAGAAGAAACTCAGAAAAGACATACAAGTAACAGACAAAGAGAGTTTCAACCAATACTACGATGAACTGGTTGCATTATTGAAGGAGTTGACCGACAATGACGAAGTACTGAAAGGCGCAAAGACCTTGACCGAGTGCATCCAACGCATCGTGCCTGCTGCTCAAAAGGTAAAAGAAGAAAAACAAGAATGCCAAGAGCTGCTAAGTATTGTCAAGAACAAATTCGACCTGGAAAAAGGCGCTCTGAACACAAACTCTTTGGAAAAGGAACTTGATACAAGGATAGAACAAAGTAAATTAAATGATTTAGGGAAACTGGAAATCATAAATACCCCCTATCCTACAGTAGCCGAAACAATTGAAGCAATCAAAAAACAGATGTCAGAGATTGCCGGAAAAGTAGAAGACTTATACACGGAATCCGAGTGGGCATACCAAAAAGACAAACTGCCTCGCCAACTTGATACTGCAATCGAGAAAGCCCGTGAGCAAAAAGAAAAGGCTAAAGATTATAAAGAAAGCATCGAAACGTCTGTTGGCAGCCTCATAAAGGCATTTCCGAAAGAAAGGACACAAAATTTACAACATGTCGCTACACCGCAGGAGCAACTGAAAGGCTTAATTCCGGAAGTCGAGAAGATGCTTGAGATGGACGAACGTATAAAAAATGAGCATACGGAGATTTATCGTGCAAGATACCAGAAAATACTGGAAGACATATCAGAAATACTGGAAGAAGTAAAAGCTACCGCTAAAGAAGCAGTCATTGTCAGTTTCATCAATGAAACCAACGATGAGCTAAAAAATAATATTGAAGAAACCTCTGAAACCAACGTATTGAACGTCTTGGGAACCCAATTATGGCAAGACATCAGTTTGCAAGAGATATTCAAAATCCTTTCATTTGCATTATGCAAGATGGCGCAGAATTCACTGGGATGGGTGAACCGCCTGAGTATATTGGATGCCTACATGCAGACTGACGGCATAAAAGAGTGGTTTGAAACACGTGGGGTTGAAACCGAAAAGATTGTTCACGCGAATATGTTAGCGAGAAATCTGTTGGCCGAATTCGGCATACAGTTAGTGACACCGACATTATATAAGGAGCTGTATGATGCTACAAAATATCATGAAAGCGACAGACTGACCATCAACGGATTTATACCCAATTACCGGTCACTGATGAAAGCCGGCGGAGACCTGATTATAGACATTTATTCCATCGGCATCATCCAGAACGGTCAATGGATAGCTACTCCAATCGTTGTACATGAAAAGAATTAAAGCGTATGTTTCTAAGTTTAGACATAAGAGATTATAATAATGTGCGAATCGCCATGAAAACCGCTTCGGGAGATATGCACGTAATGCATGTCCCACCAATGTTGTCTCCCTGTCTGTTTTACAGGCAAGAAGACAACATCACACGAATAGTACAGCAAATGATTCTATTCTGCGAGACGTACAATACCCCTCTCCGGAAAATCAGAGCACTAACTCTGCTTTTCTCCACACAAGAACCCGAAGCCAATAAGGATAGAATCAAGAATTACTTGTGCAGCCTGTTCACGCCCGAGCTGGTTTATTCGGAGTACAAAAAAAACAGTACTAATGCAGGGGATGATATATGGG
>ENA-OZUC01000469-OZUC01000469.1-human-gut-metagenome-genome-assembly--contig:-NODE-469-length-7941-cov-4.262871_pt1 | contig 7941 bp, 6 predicted proteins | sample MGYA00243433_ERZ654021 | MGnify/ENA primary metagenome ERZ654021 (study PRJEB26926, sample SAMN06164715) | human gut metagenome | biome: ENVO:00009003; feature: ENVO:2100002; material: ENVO:00002003...
GCTCGGAGATGTGTATAAGAGACAGGGACAACACGTATTGATGAGGTGATACCCCCATCAACCTATGCAACTCATCAGCCTTTTTCAATATCTGCTTACGGTTGCCGAAACTCATGATGGCAGTCAGCAGCCCACTGATTTCAATATCCTGCTTCCGTTCATAGCGATGTGGAAACTGTACGGGGTCGTTCTGAATGAAGCCGGCGCAATGATAGGCCGCCGCCCACTCCCAAAGTTGTCTTTTAATCTCCTCGGTCATCTGCAAGCATTTGTTTTTTCATCTGAAATGCAAAGATATTGCAAATCGAATGCAAAACTTTCATGCTTGCACGAAAAAGTTGTGCCGGGATATAGCTTATCTTATTTAAAGATATTGCATTTATAGCAACATCGGACAAGTAACCTATTTCTTTTCCTCCTATTTTTGCAACATGAAAAAGCCCAATAGAGCCATGCAGCAGAAAAAGACAACCCAGGAGGAATACCAAAAGTGTGTGAACGCAGTAGTGGATTATATAAATCTGCACCTCGGAGAAGAAATTGACCTGAAATCTTTGGCCAGGATTTCCCATTTCTCTCCCTTCTACTTCCACCGCATCATGAAAGCTTTCCTGGGTGAACCCGTCGGTACGTTCATTGTCCGGACGCGTACCGAAGCCGCTGCCCGGTTGCTTCGTTACTCGGACATGCCGATAGCGGACATAGCCTACCGTATAGGCTACTCTTCGCCTTCGTCACTGTCGAAAGTATTCAAGCAGTTCTACGGCATTTCACCATTAGAATACCGTAACAATAAAAACTTTGTAATTATGAAACCAGCCATTATTCGTCCGGAACTGGAACTGAAACACGAAATCAAAGAAGTTCCTGCCCGAAATGTGATTTACATCCGCCTCTTTGGCGACTATAAACTGAACGACTATTGCAGCGCATGGATGCGCCTTTGCCAGTTCATCCAGGAAGAAAAACTGCCTATGGGAGAAGTGATGCCCTACTGTATCTATCACGATGACCCCAAAGTGACACCCGCTGAAAAGCTGCGTACCGATGTATGTATGGTCCTACCCTCATTTGCAACGGCCAAAGGAGACATAGGATTTAAACAGCTCGCGGCAGGCCGCTATGCCATATTCCTATACAAAGGTCCATACGAACATCTGCAGGCCGTATACGATACCATCTACGGGAAGTATATCCCCGAAATGGAATGTAGCTTACGGGATGAATCCAGTGCGGAACGTTACCTGAACAACCCCGCAGATACGGCGCCGGAGGAACTGTTGACAGAGATTTATATTCCGGTAGAGTAGGCAAACTGTTCTGCCGGAGCTATCAGACTTTCTCCCCGGAAGAGTTTAGGAGCCGGACAGCGAACAAGTATTCGTTCCTCCATGGAGTAAAAATCGTTCTACCATGGTGGAATGATTTTTACCTCATGATGGAACGAATAAATATCAGGCAAGCCGGTCGATACTATATTAGATACCCATATCTATACTGTATTGTAAAAAAAGGACACTCCCTTGTCTGTATGCTTGTTTTTATTCATTAATTTTGCACGACGCAATGCGAATCAAGCAATTGACGCAAACAGATAATTTTAAAATCTCCATTAAAATCAAGATAAAAAATGCAAAATGTTTCCATAAAAGGGTTTATATATGCGGCTCTCTCCTCTGCCACCTTCGGGCTGGCTCCTTTCTTCACCATTTCATTACTCCTTGCGGGCTTCTCCTCTTTCGAAGTATTGGCCTACCGATGGGGAATAGCTTCACTTACCTTGGTCGTTTTCGGCATTATGCTGGGCGAGACATTCCGCATCAGCAGGAAAGACTGGGGAACGGTGTTCATCCTCAGCCTGCTCCGGGCAGCTACCTCCTTCAGTCTGGTCATCGCCTATCAGAACATAGCCAGCGGAGTGGCATCCACCATTCATTTCATGTATCCGCTGGCCGTGGCACTGGCCATGATGGGCTTTTTCGGAGAAAAGAGGTCATTCGCCATTCTGTTTGCCGTGTTGGTGTCACTAAGCGGAGCTGGACTTTTGTCATCCGGCAAAATAGACTTTGAAGGAGGAAACACGACCATCGGGCTGATTGCTGCCGGCCTGTCCGTATTCTTTTATGGAGGATATATCGTAGGAGTAAGGAAGAGCCGTGCCGTGCAGATTCCCTCCACTGCATTGACATGCTACGTAATGGGGCTGGGAGCCTTGTTCTTTATTATAGGAGGATATCTGACCGGAGGCATCCGGCTGGCCAATGATACCCACACATGGCTGAATATTCTCGGACTGGCGCTGCCGGCAACAGCTATATCCAACATCACCCTGGTAAAAGCCATTAAATACATAGGGCCTACACTGACTTCCATTTTCGGGGCCTTGGAACCTCTGACAGCCGTAGTTATCGGTTGCCTGATATTCAATGAAAGCTTCACACCGGCCAGCGCCATCGGCATGGCGCTGATAATAACGGCCGTTACAGTCGTGGTGGTACACGAAAAGAAAAAGGAGAGTGAGAGTTGATTGTCCTTATTTCGCCTTTTTATAATCCGTGATGAAACCCTCCATCATCCACTTGGCCAAGGCCTGGCGGTTCGAACTGATTACAAAACGGCGCTGGTCAAAAGTGTTCTGGATATTTCCCAATTCCACGAATACGGAAGCGGGAGAAGTATTGGCTAACACATAAAGATTGCGTGCGCTGACAGTTCCGGTAAACCCACGGTTGGGCTGGTGCTTGTCATATTTCGATTCGAAAGTTTTCTTCATGGTCTTAGCCAGACGCTTGCTGTCGGGCTTGCTTTTAGAGTGGTAAAAGAACACATCGGTCTGATGGCTCTTACTGCGACTGTCCACATGAAGGAAAATGGCACGGCAATATTTATAGTTCTTGCGATCCTTCTTGTAAAACTCATTGATTTTGGCGCAACGTTGCCGGAGACGTGCCACTTGGTTCAAGGGTATGGGAGCTCCCATGCACGTCTCACGTTTGCTGTTGGAAAGGTACTTGTCATCACGGATTCCGTCTTTAGCATCCTGGATAATGATACGGACTTCCGCCCCCTCTTGCATCAAGTTACGGGCAAGGCGCAAAGCCACATCATACGCATACTCATCTTCATGCAGTTCTACTTTGCCGATTCTGCCGATAGCTCCGGGGTCGGGGCCTCCATGTCCGCTCACTACATAAAAACAAGCGCCCTGCAAACGGTTAGATGTCACTTTTACACTGGCAAGCGCTTTCCCGAACAAAGGTTCATTGATTGTCTTCTTCCCATTGCCAACCGGCTTTGATAATGGGGGCAGTACATACTTCACTCCCAGCCGCAATTCCTCCTTCCCTTTAAGAAGTTTCTTGTTCAGCTCCAAAAACTCCTTATAATAGGCTCTCCCCGGGCGCTTGTTACGTTCCAGGAAAACAGAGATTCCTTCTCCACGTCTCGGACTATCCCGCTCTTCCTGAGCCGAAGCATTAAAAGCAAACAAAGTACAAAAGAGGATGGTCAGTAAACAAAATATGCGTTTCATATTCCAATTATTCATCATTTATTCGGTTCGCTACAAATTTCCAGCCGCTAATTTATAGCATTTTACCATACTTAAGCACAAAATTATAATTTTTTCCCTACTTTTGCGACAACTTACGCGATAATAGATAAGAAACTTTTAAAACAGATAACATTATGGCAAAGCAATTCAAGCCGGAGACGCTGTGCGTACAAGCCGGATGGACTCCTAAAAAGGGCGAGCCCCGTGTACTCCCCATCTATCAAAGTACAACTTTCAAATATGATACCAGCGAACAGATGGCACGCTTGTTCGACCTTGAAGACAGCGGCTATTTCTATACCCGCCTGCAGAATCCTACAAACGATGCAGTAGCCGCCAAGATTGCCGCCCTCGAAGGTGGTGTGGCCGCTATGCTGACATCCAGCGGACAAGCAGCCAACTTCTATGCCATTTTCAATATCTGCCAGGCAGGAGACCATTTTGTTTGCTCCTCTACCATCTATGGCGGAACATTCAACCTCTTCGGAGTGACTTTGAAGAAATTGGGCATCGACGTCACTTTCGTCAACCCAGATGCCAGCGAGAAAGAAATTTCCGCTGCTTTCCGCCCCAATACCAAGGCCCTATTCGGCGAAACCATCTCCAACCCTACGCTCGAAGTGCTCGATATAGAGAAGTTTGCACGCATTGCCCACAGCCACGGCGTGCCCTTGATTGTGGACAACACCTTCCCTACTCCCATCAACTGCCGCCCGTTTGAGTGGGGTGCCGACATCGTAGTACACTCTACTACCAAATACATGGACGGACATGCCACCAGTGTAGGTGGAGCCATTGTAGACAGCGGTAACTTCGATTGGGATGCACACGCCGACAAATTCCCCGGACTGTGCACACCGGACGAGTCTTACCACGGACTGACTTATACGAAAGCCTTCGGCAAAATGGCTTACATCACCAAGGCTACAGCCCAACTGATGCGCGACCTGGGCAGCATCCAGTCTCCACAAAACGCATTCCTACTGAACCTGGGTCTGGAAACACTGCACCTGCGTATGCCCCAACATTGCAAGAATGCACAAGCGGTAGCCGAGTATCTTGCCCAGAACGATAAAGTGGCTTGGGTGAATTATTGTGGTCTGCCGGGCGACAAATACTACGAGCAGGCACAGAAGTACATGCCGAACGGCTCTTGCGGCGTTGTCACCTTTGGCTTGAAGGGCGGACGGGAAGAGTCTATCAAGTTTATGGATTCACTGAAACTGGCGGCCATCGTGACTCATGTGGCCGATGCACGTACTTGTGTGCTGCACCCAGCCAGCCATACACACCGCCAGTTGACAGACGAGCAACTGATGGAGGCAGGTGTACGCCCCGACCTGATTCGCTTCTCGGTAGGTATAGAGAATGCAGAGGATATTATTGCGGATATAGAACAAGCGCTGAACGCCTAAAGGAATAAACAAAAGGGAGTGCATTTTCGGACAATGCACTCCCTTTTCATTTCAATATTCTCTATTACTCAACATTCAATATAATCGTCAAACTTTCCTTGCCTTGGTAGAAGGTCTTTGCTTTCACTACCAGGGAACCACACTTCACCGGTTCTTTCCATAAGGTTGACTGGGCAGTAGGTTCCGAACCATCAGTTGTGTAACGTACTTCAGCACCATCAATAGCCACATTAGCATACAGATTTCCATCTTTTACCAATAATCCCGGCTGAGGCAAGCGGAAGTTAATCCCATTCTTTGCCCAATAAGGCATTTCACTCTTGCTGATTTTCTCATAATAAAGTGCCAAAGCCTGATTGAAAGCCTGCTCCTCCCGTATACCGGATAAATTTTCCCATGCCGGATGGGCATTCCAGCCACGTTCTGCCAGCCCTAATATTTTGGGGAAAAGAAGATATTCCACGCCATCAAAACTACGGATAGTTTCGGCGAACAATTGCCCTTGTACACCCATAATATGCTTCTTGCCTATCTCTGTCAAAGCAGTCTTCCCCTTTTCCGCATTATTCAAATCAATGGGATTGCCTGCCATATCCACACGCAGCGAACGATAAATGCTGAAAGGAAGCATAGAGAAAGAGACAGACTCATCCACATAACCTCCCCAATCGAGTCCACGCTCGTCCGGATGACCATTGTAAGCCATATCCATATAGAAATTGCCCACGTTGCAAAGGATGACCGGGTAACCGTTATTGGCTGTCTGATAAACCACTTCATCAGAGCCCGGTACAGTATTCCAGCAATACACACCGGCAGCCTGGCCCCTCAACTGTTGATGAGCCTCTTCGGTATGCCCCAAAGCAACTTCCTGCCAACCACTGAATTTCAGTCCGTTCTTCTGCATCACATCTGCCATTTGCGTAATGAAATACTCCGACAAATCATGAGCTTTCGTCATGCCTTTTTCCTTCATCAGTTCCTGGCATTTCGGGGAGCCCATCCACACACCGCGAGGCACTTCGTCACCACCCAAATGCACTGTGTACAGTGAAAGACCAGCTTCCTGATACATCGCATTAAGTTCCTGAATCACCTTCTCCATAAAACGGTAGGTAGAAGGCAAGGCGACATTCATCACATTGTCCGTATAATATTGTACAGAAACATAACGTGAAGTATCTTCCGGTTCACTCAACATATATTCTGTAGCTTTCCCCGGATCAGTTTCAAAATATTTGTTATAGCGTGCCTTCATGGAGACAATGGCAGCGCGGGCATGCCCCGGAGATTCTATTTCCGGAACAATGCGGACATGTCTTTCGGCAGCATACTTCAGCAAATCAATAAATTCCTCGCGGCTATAATATCCATTGCCTACAGTCTTTGCATCAGGGTCATAGCCACCGTCATAACATGGGTAGAGGCACTGGCTTTCGTCAGTGGTATGTCCGCGACGGCTACCCACAGCAGTCAGTTCCTCCAAACCGGGAATCTCCAAACGCCAGGCTTCATCATCACAAAAATGGAAATGCAGGACATTCAATTTATAAGATGCAAAAATATCCACCAGTTTCTTCAAGTTCTCCGGAGCGGTGAAATTACGAGCAATATCTATCATTTGTCCACGATATGCCAAGTCCGAATAATCCCGGATGGAGACTGCCTCCAGCAAATAAGGTGTCTGCTTATCCTTCAACATTGACAAAAGTGTCTGTGTACCATTAAAGATGCCATGAGGAGTGGCAGCACTGATTTTTATCAGGTTGTCACCTATATTGATAGTATAATATTCATCATTTACGGCCTCCTTCCTATCAAGCAGTTCTTCCAGCACAATCTTCACGGAAGCATTTTCGACAACTTCCAAACCATACAAACCAGTCAGTTTCTCTTTCAGCAACTTGGCTTCACCGGCAAAGTTCTCCGGAAATGCCAAAGCTACCTTACCTCCCAATACGACATTATCGCCTTCAATGGCTACCACTTTCTTTACAGACGGAAGAATGTCTGACTGCACCAAAGCAGGAGCACCAGCCAAGCGAAGATTGGATTCATAAATCTTAGTCGCATCCGGATAGCCGCTCATTGACTCGGGAGAAGGAAGCGGCAGCGCCTTCAAAGCCACGGGCAACGGACTGCCCTCTTTACCATCCACAGTCTCCACCCAATAAGTTCCTTCCGGTACATGGGAGTTCCGGTCCAGCTTGTAAGTGCAAAGGAAAGTGATCCGCATGGAATCACCGGGAGCCAGCGAAGCAAATTCGTCTGTCGGATACATTTTGAAAAAATTACCGTTCACTACCTCTACCTTCACTTCAGAGGTTCCTTCCTGCTTCACCCCTCGGGGAAGCTGTGAATAGTAAATCGTCCAGTTCTTTTTTAGAGGTTTTTGAGAGATATTCTTGAGAATAAAGGTATTCTCATAATATCCGGATTCGATGTCACTTGCACCCATTTCCCAGGTCAGAGCAACCGGTGCCTTAGGTTCATTACTCGTTTTACATCCAGCAAATAGTGCCATTACACAAAATAATAATCCTGCCAGAGGAAGTTTCAAAATTCTCATGCAACTCATGTGTTAAGTTAATAAATGGGGGTAATTTCTAAAATCTGATGCCAAAAATAAGCATTTTAAGCTAATTAACTGATAAAAGTAATAGATTTTATTGATAGCGAGCTACAATTTAGAACTTTTATACCTACATTTGCAGCCAAATTATAACCAATTTAACTATTCTACCATGGCTAAAATAACCAAAGAAGCAGCCTTGCTCTACCATTCGCAAGGCAAACCGGGTAAGATTGAAGTAGTACCCACCAAGCCTTACAGTACACAAACCGATCTTTCTCTCGCCTACTCTCCGGGCGTTGCAGAACCGTGCCTCGAAATTGAGAAAAACCCGCAAGATGCATATAAATATACCTGTCTCTTATACACATCTCCGAGCCCACGAGACTAGGCATGATCTC
>ENA-OZUC01000491-OZUC01000491.1-human-gut-metagenome-genome-assembly--contig:-NODE-491-length-7779-cov-4.791688_pt1 | contig 7779 bp, 5 predicted proteins | sample MGYA00243433_ERZ654021 | MGnify/ENA primary metagenome ERZ654021 (study PRJEB26926, sample SAMN06164715) | human gut metagenome | biome: ENVO:00009003; feature: ENVO:2100002; material: ENVO:00002003...
TCTAGCTTCGTCGGCAGCGTCAGATGTGTATAAGAGACAGGATCGGCACGGCGCCCCTGATCGCCCTGACGGCGACGGCTACCCCCAAGGTGCAGATGGACATCCAGAAAAACCTGGGTATGAGCGACGCTTCGGTATTCAAGTCGTCGTTCAACCGCCCGAACCTCTATTACGAAATCCGGCCCAAGCACAACGTGGACCGCGACATCATCCGTTTCATCAAGCAGAACGAGGGCAAGAGCGGCATCATCTACTGCCTGAGCCGCAAGAAGGTCGAGGAGCTTACGGAGTTGCTCGTAGCCAACGGCATCCGGGCTTTGGCCTATCACGCCGGTATGGACGCCCAGACACGTGCGGCCAATCAGGACGACTTCCTGATGGAGCGGGCCGATGTGATCGTGGCCACGATCGCTTTCGGCATGGGTATCGACAAACCCGATGTACGTATCGTAATCCACCTCGATTTGCCGGACTCTCCCGAAGCTTATTTCCAGGAAGCAGGACGTGCAGGACGTGACGGCAACAAAGCGTATGCCGTAATACTCTATGCCAAATCGGACAAAGTCACCCTTCATAAACGTATCCCGGACACCTTTCCGGAGAAAGACTACATCAAACAGGTATACGAACATCTGCAATATTATTATCAGATGGCAATGGGAGACGGTTTGGGATGTGTCAGAGAGTTCAATCTGGAAGACTTTTGCCGGAAGTTCAAATACTTCCCTGTACCTGCCGACAGTGCATTGAAGATTCTGACGCAAGCAGGATATCTGGAATATACCGACGAACAGGACAATGCCTCCCGTCTTTACTTCACCGTCCGCCGTGATGAACTGTATAAATTACGCGAACTGGGAGAGGATATGGACAAACTTATTCAAATCGTTCTGCGCTCTTACACCGGAGTATTCACGGATTACACCTTTATCAACGAGAATTCACTTGCGGTACGTAGCGGATTAACGCGACAACGGGTGTACGACTTGCTGATACGTCTATCCAAGATGCGTGTCATCGACTATATTCCACATAAAAAGACACCTTATATCATATACACACGCGAACGCGTAGACAGGCAACATCTGCAAATCTCCCGCAGCATATACGAGGAGCGTAAGGAGCGTTATGAAGCCCGCATTCAGGCAATGGTAGATTATGTAACGACCGAAACCGTTTGCCGCAGCCGTATGCTTCTACGCTATTTCGGAGAGAAGAATGAGCATAACTGCGGAATATGCGATGTCTGCCTCAGCCATCGTGCCGAGACTCCCGGGCTTTCCTCCCAACAAATAAAAGAAGAAATTAAAGAATTGCTTCGCAAGCAACCTCTGACACCTGCCGATATTGCCTCACAAATAGAAGCAGATAAAGAAATTATCTCTCAATGCATCCGCGAATTGCTGGAAGATGAAGATCTGAAGGCGGAGAACGGCATAATAAGCCTGAAGGCATAATAAAGGGCGTACAGTGAATGCACGCCCTTCTCCTTATGATATCAATAAGAATTATTCCGTTACTGCCGGCTTCTCAATACCCTCGCTGGTTGCACGTTCTTCCATACGCTGGATACGGGCATCCAAATCTGGATGAGTAGAGAACAGTTGATTCAGCTTACTACTTTTCTGTGCACCGGCTTCTTCCTGCAATTTCTTCAGCTTTTGGAAAGATAAAGCCATTGCCCAGGGATTCTTACCATGACTTTTCAGGAATTCATATCCATAGTCATCAGCACTTCTCTCCTGCTTCTGTGAATATGTAGAGTTTACCAGAGCCTCACCCAAGTCACCCAACTGAGAATCAGATAACTTAGCTGCTGTACCACCTTGTGAAGAAATACCATCCTTCAAAGCTGAAGTCAGCAATGCCGTACGGAACCCATTCTTAGAGTCCTTGTGTGCCACGTGACCTACTTCATGACCGATTACACCCAGCAATTCATCATCCGTCATGATATCCATCAAAGACGAGAAAATGCGCACACTACCGTCAGCACAAGCAAATGCATTGACATCTATCACATAATAAACTTTGAAGTTCAAAGGAATTCCCTCCACATCCGTCAAACCTTCAGTCAGCTTTTTCAGACGAATTGTATACTCATTATCGTCGGCACATACCTGATTATGTGTATCCATCCAGTCGATATACTCTTTTACATATTCTGCCATCTGAGCATCAGTCAGAGTAACAGCTTTAACAGCTTTAGCCGCACCTTTCAGTGCTTTCACATTAAACTGAGCCATTGCAGGCATTGTCATGGCCATACATAACATAAAGAAGGCCCACTTCATGAAAGTCTTTTTCATTCTTGTGTCTTTAATTTAGAAATGATGATTAATTAATATAATTGATAAATGTATCGCAAAATAACAAATTTTAAATGATACCATCAATAATAACACGGATGTTTTTTCTTTTTAGGTCGAATTCTTGATATGGAAACGAGATTTTTCACTAAGTTTGCAAAAAGAATAAAAACAAAACACCTAAGAAATACAGATATTATGGGATTCTTTAAATCTTTCTTCTCCGGCAAACAAGAAAAACCGGAAACTGAAAAACAGAAAAACGATCAAAAGAACTTCGAGATATTTAAGTATGACGGCATGCGTGCACAGCGCATGGGGCGTCCCGATTATGCAATTAAATGCTTCACGGAAGCCCTTGCCCTTCAGGAAGACTTTGAAACCATGAGCTACCTGAGCCAGGTTTACATCCAAACCAATGCCCTCAGCGAAGCACATGAACTGCTGGAACGCATGGCAAAACAGGAACCGGACCATACCTCCACTTTCCTCACCCTTGCCAACGTATGTTACCTGCAAGAAGACTATCAGGCAATGGCAGACGCCGCACAAAAAGCTATCGAAATAGAAGAAGGAAATGCCATGGCACACTATCTTCTGGGCAGAGCCAAGCAAGGTATGGACGACAGTATCATGAGCATCGCCCATCTCACCAAAGCTATCGTACTGAAAGACGACTTCACCGAAGCCCGCCTGCTGCGTGCCGAAGCCTTAATCAAGATGCAGCAATACAAGGAAGCTACCGAAGATATCGACGCTATACTCTCCCAAGATCCCGATGAAGAAGCTGCATTACTGCTCCGCGGTAAAGTGAAAGAAACAACGGGACAGCAGGAAGAAGCCGAAACCGATTATCGCTATGTAACAGAATTGAATCCATTCAACGAACAGGCTTTTCTTTGCCTGGGACAACTTTATATCGTCCAGAAGAAGTATCCCGAAGCTATCGCACTCTTTGACGAAGCCATCGAACTGAATCCTAATTTCGCACAAGCCTATCATGAACGCGGTCGCGCCAAGTTGCTGAATGGTGACACGGTAGGCTCTGCAGAAGATATGAAGAAAGGATTGGAGTTGAACCCCAAAGAAATCCAAGGAATCAGCGGACAATATGACAATCAGCCAAGACAAACGGACGTTTTAGGATTGTAGCGCCATGAAAAGCGGCCTCTTTATACTCATTGTATGCCTTCTTTTTCCTGCCTATGTCTGTGCGGACACTTCTAAACATGCTTTAGAAGAAAACAGAAAATTGCTTCACTCTTTAGATAGCCTGCTGGAACAGCAGGATCTATTTGTCAGAGTAAAAGAGGAGCGCATCAAGCAATTGAAAATGCAGTATAGCCGGGTCAAAGATGTAAAGGAACTCTATGCCATGAATAGAATGGTCTATTTGGAGTATCGAGTTTATGATGCGGATTCCGCCCTACATTACATCAACAAGAACATACAACTGGCACAACAGACCAACAACCGTACCTGGGAAGTGGTCTCTTTGCTCGAACAATCATTTGTCCTCACCTCCTCCGGGCTACTGACCGAAGCCTTGAAAGCCGTCAGTGACATCCAACCGGAAGAATTACCCCAAAATCTCCGTTCCGAGTATTTTGGCAGGTTATGTACACTCTATTCCCGCCTCCGGGATTACTCCAGTGAGAACTCCCAACTGTCGGAACATTACAATAATCTCCAAAAGGCTTTCCGAGACTCGGTATACCTCACAGCCACTCCCGACGAATTGCGCTACTGGAACTGCCGGGCATGGCTCTACATGGGAACCCCGGAAATAGAACCCGTCAAACAAGCATTTGAGGAAAACAAGCAGACATTGTCTAACGACAGCCGCAAGTATTCCATAGCTACCTACAATCTCTCCGCCATCTACCGGAGTGAAAATAACGAGAGCAAATACCTGGAAAACCTCATTCTTTCGGCTATGGCAGACATACGGTCTGTCAACGGAGATATCGGCTCTTTGCAGGAAATAGCGGAATACCTATTTAAGCATGGAGAAATAGACCGCGCCTATAACTACATCCTCTATTGTTCCCAAAAAGCCATGCTTTTCCACAACCGGGTACGAATAGTCAAAATGTCTCATTTGCAAAACCAAATCTACAAAGCGTACCAGGAACAGAGCCGCACACAGCAAAAGCGTCTTCAAGCCTCCCTGATTGCCGTCAGTTTCTTATTTCTCGTACTGATCGGCGCCTTCCTGTTCATCCGCAAGCAAATGCGCCGGCTAAAAGAAGCCAACTTGAAGTTAGACAGTACAAACCAGAAGCTGTCTGTTAATATGGATGCCCTCTCTACGGCACATCAACGCCTGGAAGAAGTAAACATACAGCTAAAAGACTTGAATACGCAATTACAGGAAGTCAATGACCAGTTGCGGGAATCTAATTACGTAAAAGAAGAATATATCGGCTATGTATTCAACATCTGTTCCACCTACATCAGTAAGCTGGAAGAGTTTCGCAAGAACATCAACCGGAAACTGAAAGTAGGCCAGATAGAAGATGTAAAAGCAATGACAGACTCTTCCGCAACAGCCTCCAACGAACTGAAAGAGTTCTACCAGAATTTCGATACCATCTTCCTGCATCTCTATCCCGATTTTGTAGGTGACTTCAACGCCTTACTGCTACCCGAAGAGCGCATCGAACTGAAAGAAGGCGAACTGCTTAATACCGAACTGCGCATACATGCCTTGATAAGACTCGGCATCACAGACAGCGTGAAGATAGCGGACTTCCTCCATTGTTCCGCACAAACAGTTTATAACAACCGGCTTCGTACCCGGAATAAATCCATTATCCCGAAAGAAGATTTTATAAATGCTGTGAAAAAGCTCGGAAAATACAAAGCGTAAGCCCTGCTCTCTACTACCGATTCCATTCAAAGAGTTTACTTCCGAGCCTCTCATTTTCAGAAAGCAGCACTAATAATCAATCACTTATCAGTTTTAACAGTTTACTTTGCCTGTTTACCTCGCAGAGTAAGTAACCCTTATTGCGCATACCTTTGCCACAGAGATCCAAACTAAAAACTTATGTTAACTATTAAACGAATCATGAAAAGAAAAGAAAAACGCTCATGCAGACTCATTCTTGCCTGCTGCGCTTTGTTACTGTTCATTTCGGTAAATGCATTTGCACAACAGCAAGTCACAGTCACCGGAAATGTGAAAGATGAAAAGGGCGAACCCATCATCGGAGCTAATGTCATTGTGAAAGGCACTGGTACAGGAAGTGTCACCAATGTAGAAGGAGACTTTTCATTAGCAAATGTACAGAATGGCAGCACTCTTGAAATCTCTTTTATCGGCTATCTGAACCAGGATGTGAAAGTCAACGGCACGAAACCCGTCAGCATTATCCTGAAGGAAGACACTAAGATGCTGGATGAGGTAGTAGTGGTAGGTTATGGTGTGCAGCGCAAGTCGGATATGACAGGTGCAGTTGCTTCCGTAAATACCAAAACACTGGAGAATCGCCCGCAAACCAACATCATCCAATCTTTGCAAGGTGCCGTACCGGGCCTGAATATCTCAGTGACCGGAACCAATGCGGAAGGCTCTTCCACCAAGACCCGCATCCGCGGCGAGAACTCCATCACGGCAGACAACAAACCACTGGTTATTCTGGACGGTATTCCCTTTGATGGTCCCTGGTCCGAAATCAATCCGAACGACATCGAATCCATTGAAGTATTGAAAGATGCTTCTTCGGCTGCCATCTACGGTGCCCGCGGTTCGAACGGTGTCATCCTCATCAGCTCCAAGAGAGGTGAAAAAGGCAAACTGACCGTATCTTACGACACCTACATCACCATTGACAATCCTATCAACTTCCCCAACCTCATGAATGGAGCTGAATTCTGGAAGTATAAGACGGAAGCATTGAAAGATGCCAATACCACCCCGCCCACAGAAAGCAATCCCGAACCGTGGATGGGATCTATGACCGCCACAGAATTGCGTATGCACGAAGCCAGCATGGATACCGACTGGCTGGAGCTGGCAACCCGCACCGGTTTCAAGCAGCAGCACAACATCTCCTTCCGTGGTGGCGTCAACAAAACCAACTATTTTGTCTCACTGAACTATACCGATGTGAAAGGTACTGCCGTAGGCAACCAATTCAAACGCTACAACATCCGTTTCAACCTCGATCAGGAGTTCACTTCCTGGTTTAAGTTCTCTACCAGTACCCAGTTGGGACGCTACGACCGAAGCGGCAGCAGCGCTTCTTTCTCCAGAGCATTCCGTATGAATCCCCTGGCAGAAGCTTATGACGAAGAAGGCAACATCCGTTCCGCCGCCTGGGAAGATTCCAGCGAAGCTTTCTCTGTAAACCCTTTAAGCAGCCTCAACAACAAGAGCAACGACATACGCTCTAAAGTCATCACCAACAACGTGGTAGAAATAAAGTTGCCGTTCGTCCCCGGACTCAGCTATAAGCTCAATACCGGCTATACGTACCAAAGCAGCAGCTGGAAACAGTACCAAGGAATGGACACTTACTACGGCGCACGCTCCAATGGTATTCTGAACACCGACGACTGGCACTCACAAGAGTGGATTCTGGAAAACATCATCACTTATACCCGTGAATTCGGCAAGCACCGCATCTTCTTCACCGGTCTGTATTCTGCACAAAGCTACGAGAAAGAAGGCAACGGAATGGAAGGCAAAGACTTTCCGAACGACGTGATGTACTATTACCAGATATCCAAAGCCGCCACCATGTCCGGCAGTTCCAGCTATACCAAGCAAAACCATATCTCTCAGATGGCACGTCTGAACTACTCATACGACAGCCGTTACCTATTGACACTGACTGCACGCCGTGACGGTTACTCCGCATTCGGTAGCCAATCCAAGTTCGGTATATTCCCTTCCATGGCTATCGGCTGGAATATTTCCAATGAACATTTCTTTCAGACAAGCCCGTTGGCAAAAGTGGTAAGCAACCTGAAATATCGCCTGTCATGGGGTAAGAACGGTAACGAAGCAGTAGGCGCCTACACTACATTGCCTGACCTTTCCACCTTCAATTATCTGAAAGACGACCATACCCCAAACTACGGTTTCTATCCTTCCAAGCTGGCTTCTCCTTCGTTAGGATGGGAAACTACACAATCCATCAATACCGGTATCGACTTCCAACTGTGGAACGGACGTATCCAAGGAACATTCGACATGTACTGGTCGAAGACAAGCGACCTGTTGCTGAATCGCTCCATCCCCACCATCAACGGTACGGGAAACATTACCGAGAATATCGGTGAGACCAAGAACCGTGGTTTAGAGTTACAAATTACTTCCAACAACATTGCCAAGAAAGATTTCGACTGGTCCACTACTTTCAACCTGTCGCACTACAAGACAAAGATCGTAAATGTAGGTCTCTACGATGCCTGTCTCTTATACACATCTCCGAGCCCACGAGACTAGGCATGATCTCGT
>ENA-OZUC01000498-OZUC01000498.1-human-gut-metagenome-genome-assembly--contig:-NODE-498-length-7738-cov-3.431732_pt1 | contig 7738 bp, 5 predicted proteins | sample MGYA00243433_ERZ654021 | MGnify/ENA primary metagenome ERZ654021 (study PRJEB26926, sample SAMN06164715) | human gut metagenome | biome: ENVO:00009003; feature: ENVO:2100002; material: ENVO:00002003...
ACGGCGGTCAGGGTGCAATGAACCTGAACGGCGGACGTATAAGAGTCGGCGGAAATCTGATACAGGGCACATCGTTCAACTACACGAACGATACCGATGTTTATGTAGTCGGCGACTTTATAAGCGGACGACCCAGCGATGACAGCGATTGTGAGATCTATGTAAACGGTGATGCCGCTTTCTTTGGAAATGAAACATATAAGGGCAAGGTTTATGTAAACGGCGATGTTTACATTGACAAAGAAGTAAACACGGGCGACAAGTTCCCCGGCGGAATAACAATCGGCGGCAATGTCTACCTCTGCTCAGGCTCAAGTTATTACGGCGCACAGAAGACATGGATAAAGTCACACGGCGTTGATGACAGCAGAATAAAGGATTATACCGATGCTTCTATTCGCTTTGTAGCAAAGAACGGCGAGAATGACAGCGCATACAACGCACTGCGTGCAAATATGGATAAGGCGAGAGGCTCAAATGAACAGGCATATTCGTATGTATGGCCTTCCGACAGCGGAACATGCGAATCCCTGACAAATGTCAAGGCTAAGATTAACGAAAAAGTCGGAAATCCCGAATATACAAACTGGAATATGACCAAGAAGTTTATCAATGACGACGGTACATATACTGTAGATCCGATAAACTACAACTTCGGCAATCCTAGTGCTTCCGAGCTCGAAAGATTTGCAGGCACAGGAAGCAATGAAAATCAGCTTATCGTATCTGCCGAGAAGTTCGGACAGTACGTTGTAATGGGTGATATGCGTATTACAAACGGTCCGTGGAACGGTTACAATATCGTATTCGATACCACAATGCCCGACGGCAATGACATTGATATGTATGTATATCTTCCTGCAAACTGCTATATGAAGAAAACTCCTCCTGCTAACGAGTGGAGTTCACCCACATACAGCTTCTCAAATAAGTCGGAGGATAAATCTAAGTTCAACTGCTTCCGTTGGAACAATCAGCCCGAAGGTTTGTTTGACGGTTGGTTCAGCGTACTTACAAAGGGTAAGGGCAGTGTAATATTCGTTATAGGCGACGGCGTAACATACTTTGCTCAGACACGAGTATTTATGGGTCACTACAACCTTCTCAAGGAGGTTCTTCCCGATGCGATAGCGGCAGATGGTAAGGTAACTAATACCGATAAATTTTCTGAAGCTAAGGTAAGCGCCATTATGAGAACAACTGACACAGATGCCAGAAAGCAGACACTGTTTAAGCAGAACATTCTTGATAAGTACAAGAACTCAGGCGGAATTCATAACAACCTGTTCGTTGTTGCGATAAACAAGAACAGCGATGTAAATTTTGATATGCAGTATAATACATTCTGCGGTTTCATATATGCACCTTATATGACGTTCGGCGCAGGTAAATCGACAGAAGGACATTTTGCGATGCTCGGCGGTCTTATCGTATCCGACTATGAGATGCCGAATACATCAAGAGTGTATATGGCTACTATTCCCTATGACTACTATGACAGATATGTAGACAGTACGCTGACCGGAGCTGAAAAGGAAGACGCACGCTTTGATTATATGGAAAAGCTCATTTCCAATTCGGGCGGTGAGATCGGAACACTCGGTTCGTCAAGCTCAAGATCATGGAGAAAGTACGGTTATAACTGATGAAAGGAGCGGATAGCATGAAGCTGTTTAAACGCTTTAAAAGTAAAAAAGGCTTTACGCTGACAGAGGTTCTCGTTTCCATAGTCATATTCGCTCTTATGTCCGCTATCGTAATGCAGATACTTGCAATAGCGATAGCACAGCACAGAAAGAATGACAGCGTGGATAAGGATATGGACACGCAGATAAGCAATCTTGTGCAGGAAAACGCTCTTGTTGAAAGAGATACCGTAAATCTTGTCATGAAGTTTGTAAGTCCCACGGGCGGTACGAACGATGTCAAGATAAACGATGTAAAGATACGCAAGGACAGCACCGAAGCCGATAATGACGGCAGACTTGAGATAAATACTATTGATGCTACGATCAAGAATGACGGCGGCAATAAGGATAATGATAAAAACAGCGGCGGTATGGTAACCGATGATATCCATATTTACGGCACAAAGGGTATTGACAAGATATACGTGCATGAAGAAAGCTGTGTTCTTGAGGACGGTAAATACAAGATTACGCTTGCGTTTATGGTTGATACAACCTCAACAAATGCACTTAACGGTTCAGAGAGCAAGTCTTTAAAGATTGCACTCCCCGAAGCGTCAAAGAATATTGTTGTAACGCCCGATGATAAAATGGTTTATAGCATGGTATCCGGCACAAATGTACGATTCAGTGCAAAGAAAGCAAGCGACAAGGATACTTCGTACAGCATGAAGATATACTTTACACTGTCCGAAGATAAGTTTGAAAGTGATTACGGTTGCTTTGCCAAGTATTTTGTTGATCCAAAAAGCACAGATACGGCAAAAACATCGGAATCATTTGATGATGCGGCTACAAACGGTATTTACAACCATATTTACGGTACGCCCGTAAAGGAGGATGATGCCGGATGAGAAAGCTCTTAAAGAAAAAGGCATTTACGCTGATTGAGGTCATAATCGCAATGGCAATTATGACAATACTCATTGTTGCGGCTATGTCTATGTTCAATCCCGTAAACGGCATAGTGAAATCTCTTGACGAGGATACAGTAACAAATGCCGTAACCGATACGATAACCAATTATGTTACTGATAAGCTGAAAAATGCTTCAACATACAACATAAAAGAATATAAGACCGAGGATCTTACCAAGAACTCCGACGTTGACAGCAGTGTGGCAAAGATAGCTTCCGTTATGTTCGCCGATAAGGAACTTAACGAAACTGTTTACTGCATGATACTGCGTTCAACAGCTGAGGGTTATCAGTTATACGATCTCGGCAAGCTCAGCAGTGTTGTTGACTATAAGACAAAGGCTACTTCGCTTGTCAACAATAATGCTTATGCCGTATTCAATAATGAATATTACAATGACTCGCGCTATAAGTTCACATTCAAGACGACCTCAGGCGATAAGGGCACATGGTGCAGAATGGGTGTCAACACTTACGATTCCGATGGAAACGTAAAGGTAAGTGAGCGAGTTCAGATGTTCAAGCTGCTCAATATGTCGCTTCTGAAGCTGACACCTTCAAGCAGTCCCGACCTTGAGAATTACAGTTATTCTGATGATATGAATATTGTAATTCTTTACAGAATTAAGATTTTCGGCTGATAACAAAAAATCCCCCGCCGTAAGGCGGGGGAAATATAAACGCTTATTTTACAGCATTGAAAGATAAGCCTTGATAATGGTTTCACCGCAAAGCATACCGACTGCAAGTCCTACGCTCAGTGCAGGACCGAAAGCAATGCGGCGGCGCAGTTTTATCTTTGTTATCTTGCCGTTTTCCACGTTCGCACGGAATACATATTCCTTGCTGTCGGGAAGCTCGCCCATTGCTTCGTTCAGTTCGCTGCTGAGCGACTCTGTTGCAGCTTTAAGCTCATCGCCCGAAATATTCCACGCTTTTTCTTCGAAAAGCTCAGGGTCGATTTTGCACTTTCCGTGTTCAAATTCACCTATGATAACATCCTTCGAGTTGTCGACAGCCTTGCCCTCGCACCAATCTGTGAGTTTTTCGCTGATTTTTGCGGATTGCTCCTTAGTGAACCGTGACGATACGCAAAGCACGATAAGCCCGTAGACAGCGCCCACCACAACACCTATAACGGCTGAGGGAACTATCTTCCAGCCAAGCACAAAACCCGATGCCGCCATAAGCTGAACGTCGCCGCCGCCCATACCGCCGAATAAAGCGAGTATAGCAAACGGAACTGCGATAACAGCCGCACCTGCAAAATGCTCCCACCAGGGCATATTAGGCTCGGTGAAGAATGTGGCGATACCGAGTACGGCAATCGAAATCGTACACCAGTACGGGATTTCCATATGGTCAATGTCGATACAGCTGAGGACTATCAGCAGTGAGAAGAATACGATTGCGACCACCATCGGCAGACTTGCCGAAAATCTTATGTAGGCGAGCAGGAACATTATTCCCGTCAGAGCCTCGACAACAGTGTAACGTGCCGAGATAGGAGCCTTACACTTGCGGCACTTGCCGCCTAAGAATATCCAGCTGAATATCGGCACTAGGTCATACGGCTTTATACGTTCACCGCAAGAAAAGCAGTGAGAAGGGTCGTTTACGATCGACATGTGCAGGGGAGTGCGGTAGATTACCACATTCAGAAAACTGCCAATGACCGAGCCGAAGATAAACACAAGCACGCAAATTACGGTATCATACCATAGTATACCTGTCATATATATAACCATCCTTTCCTTTTTGGAACGCTGTAAAACAGCGTATGGATATTTTACCACATATCGCCGCCTTTTTCAAGTACAGGCGGCAAGTATACCACTAATCACAGGGGGAACAGTTTAATGAAGAACATACCGATAGGACAGATTCTTGTTGAGAACGGATTTCTGAAAGAGGATCAGCTTGAAGAAGCCCTCGAAAAACAGCGCAGTGAGCCGGGTAAAAAGCTCGGTGACGTATTGCTCGAGCTGGGCTATGTTTCGGAAACACAGCTTGCACAGGCGCTGTCTATCCGTCTTAAAGTGCCGTTCATCGACCTCACAACCACAAAGATTGATATAGAGGCGGTCAAGAAGATACCTGAGGCTATAGCAAAGAAGAACTGCTGTGTAGCGTTCCAGATGACCGACTCACGTCTTACTGTTGCTACAGACGATCCTATCAACTTCTACATATTTGAGGAACTGAAGGTTATCTCCGGTATGGAGATACACGCAATGATAGCTACCCGTACAGCTATCAACGAAACTATCAGCAAGGCATATTCACAGCAGACCGTAAGCAACGTTATGGATAACCTCAATAAAGAGTACAACAATGCTACGGACAATGTTATCCAGGACGACCCCGAATCAGGCGAGCGTGTTGATAACGCACCTATCGTTAAGCTGGTAAATACAATAGTCGAAACCTCATTCAGAATGAATGCGTCGGATATTCATATAGAGCCTTTCAAGGACAGAACAAGAATAAGGCTCAGAGTAGACGGCGAGCTTATCGAGCAGATGAAGGTAAAGCCTGCCGCACATAACTCGCTTATCACCCGTATAAAGATACTCGGCGGTATGAACATTGCCGAAAAGAGAATACCTCTTGACGGCCGTTTCGGTATGACTATCGACGGCGTAAACCTTGACGTCCGTGTATCTACCATACCTACCGTTTACGGTGAGAAGTGCGTTATCCGTCTGCTTTCAACGGCAGATGAAAAGACAAGAAAGATAACCGACCTCGGTATGACGCTGTACAACTACGAAATGTTCAAGCAGATTATACGTTGCCCGCACGGAGTTATGCTGGTTACGGGACCTACAGGTTCGGGTAAATCTACAACACTGTACGCAACGCTCGGTGAGCTTTCAAAGCCCAACGTTAACATAGTTACCGTTGAGGACCCCTGCGAAAAGAAGATAGACGGTGTAAACCAGGTACAGATAAACGCAAAGGCAGGTCTTACATTTGCGGCGGCTCTGCGTTCTATTCTCCGTCAGGACCCTGATATAGTAATGGTCGGTGAGATCCGTGACGGTGAAACGGCAGACATCGCTATCCGTGCCGCTATCACAGGTCACTTGGTTCTTTCGACCCTCCATACAAACGATGCCGCAAGTACAATCCTCCGTCTTGTTGATATGGGTGTTGCACCTTACATGGTTGCGTCATCTCTTGTCGGAGTTATCGCCCAGCGACTTGTAAAGCTGCTTTGCTCGGAGTGCAAGGAGAAGGTAATGCTTACCGATCCTGCCGATTTACGACTTGTCGGAAAGACAGAGCCGGTCGAAATATGCAAGGCTCATTACGGCGGATGCCGCTCATGCCATAATACAGGCTATAAGGGCAGAACCGCTATCCACGAGATAATAGTAAGCTCGAACGATATAAAGGAGCTTATCTCAAGCGGCGCAACAGCCGAGCAGATAGGCGCACAGGCTGAAAAGAACGGAACAAAGCTGCTGAGAAGCAACGTTACCGATATGGTGCTTGCAGGCACTACAACGCTTGACGAACTGGTAAAAGCCACCTACTCCGTATAATACGGATGCGGTGTTAGCAATATATCTTTTTAAAAGGAGAATAAAAAGGTGGATATTAACAAAATACTTGACGAAGCAAGAAGGCTCGGCTGTTCGGACCTACACTTTACTGCGGGACTTCCTCCCGTTGTACGTCTGCACGGCAGTATCAAAAAGCTCAGCGGTTATCCCGACTGCACAGAGCCTATCATTGTCAATATCATAAATCAGATAACCTCAATGAAGCACAAGGCTTCTATCCAGAAGGGTCTTGACACCGACTTCTCGTATGTATCCGCATCCGGACACAGACACAGAGTAAACGTGTACAGACAGAGGGGCTATCACGCAATAGCAATGCGACTTCTGCGTAACGATATTCCTACACTGCAGGATCTTATGCTTCCCGGACTTATGGGCGAGTTTGCACTCCGTCCGAGAGGTCTTGTGCTGGTAACAGGTCCTACAGGTTCAGGTAAGTCAACGACTCTTGCGGCTATGATAGACCATATCAACCGCAACAAGAACTGTCATATTATTACAGTTGAAGACCCTATCGAGTATCTTCACACACATAAGCAGTCAATGGTAAACCAGCGTGAGATCGGCGCCGATGTAGACAGCTTCGCAGGCTCACTGCGTGCCGCACTCCGTGAGGACCCCGATGTTATCCTCGTCGGAGAAATGCGTGACTTTGAAACTATCAATGCCGCAGTAACCGCCGCAGAAACAGGTCACCTTGTGCTTTCGACACTGCATACGACAGGTGCCGCAGAAACCATCGACCGTATCATAGACGTTTATCCGCCTCACTCACAGGGTCAGATCAGAGCGCAGCTTGCAAACTCCCTCGTAGCCGTTATTTCACAGACGCTCGTTCCTACGGCTGACGGCAAGGGTCGTATCGCCGCTCTTGAGCTTATGAGCTGTACAGACGCTATCAGCTCACTTATCCGTGAAGGTAAGATATTCCAGATTCCGAACTCCATCCAGACCTCTAAGGCTCTCGGTATGTTCTCGCTCGACCAGGATCTTGCAAGACTTGTCCGCACAGGCAAAATTACGGAAGAAGTTGCAAGAAGCCGCTGCCAGAACCCCGACGATCTCAAGAGATATATCGGAGCTTATTAATCAGCATAAATCATCAAGTGATGCTACAATGCCGCCTGTTTATACGGCGGCATTATTCATGCGCTTCTGAAAGGATTTTTTAATGAAATTTGTTATTCAAAGAGTGACAGGTGCGAGTGTAACCGTAGATAACGAAATAATTGGGAAAATCGGAAAGGGATTTCTGGTGCTGATAGGCATCTCACAGACCGATACAAAGGAAATCGCAGACAAGCTGATACGCAAGATGACGGGGCTTCGCATCTTTGACGATGAGAACGGAAAGACAAACCTTGCCCCTGCCGATGTCGGCGGAAGCCTGCTTCTTATCTCACAGTTCACGCTGTACGCAGATTGCCGCAAGGGCTACCGTCCCTCCTTTACAAGCGCCGGCTCACCCGATATGGCAAACGAGTTGTATGAGTATATCGTCGAGCAATGCCGGAAGTGTGAAAGCACTGTCTCTTATACACATCTGACGCTGCCGACGAAG
>ENA-OZUC01000506-OZUC01000506.1-human-gut-metagenome-genome-assembly--contig:-NODE-506-length-7655-cov-4.530921_pt1 | contig 7655 bp, 7 predicted proteins | sample MGYA00243433_ERZ654021 | MGnify/ENA primary metagenome ERZ654021 (study PRJEB26926, sample SAMN06164715) | human gut metagenome | biome: ENVO:00009003; feature: ENVO:2100002; material: ENVO:00002003...
TCATGCCTAGTCTCGTGGGCTCGGAGATGTGTATAAGAGACAGTAAATAGATGATGGAATTTAAACTACATAACGGAAGCGGAGGTCTCTGCTGCAAGAGTTGCGGCAGGCAGGACAAGCAACTGAACACCTACGACTGGCTGGCAGACATTCCGGGCAATGCCGATGAGAGCGAGCTGGTAGAGGTTCAGTTCAAGAATACCCGCAAGGGATATTTCCGCAACAGCAACAAGATACCTCTGGAGAAAGGCGACATCGTAGCCGTAGAAGCCACCCCCGGACATGATATCGGTGTGGTGACCCTGACCGGACGTCTCGTGCCGCTGCAAATGAAGAAAGCCAATATCAAGTCTGAGGCAGACATCAAACGCATCTACCGCAAGGCGAAGCCTGTGGATATGGAGAAGTACAACGAGGCAAAAGCCCGTGAACACTCCACCATGATACGCTCGCGTCAGATAGCCCTGGACCTCAACCTCAACATGAAGATTGGAGACGTGGAATATCAGGGAGACGGCAACAAGGCCATCTTCTACTACATAGCCGACGAACGGGTGGACTTCCGCCAGCTCATCAAGGTACTTGCCGACGCTTTCCGCGTGCGTATCGAGATGAAACAGATTGGTGCCCGCCAGGAAGCCGGACGCATCGGCGGTATCGGTCCCTGCGGACGCGAGCTGTGCTGCGCCACCTGGATGACCTCCTTCGTATCGGTATCCACCAGCGCGGCGCGCTTCCAGGACATTTCACTGAATCCGCAGAAGCTTGCCGGACAATGCGCCAAACTGAAGTGCTGCCTCAACTACGAAGTAGACTGCTACGTGGAAGCACAGAAACGCCTGCCCTCACGCGAGATTACCCTGGAAACCAAAGACGGCGAGTTCTTCTTCTTCAAAGCCGACATTCTGAGCAACCAGATAACCTACTCAAGCGACAAGAACATCCCTGCCAACCTGGTGACCATCAGCGGCAGACGCGCCTTCGAGATTATCGGTTTGAACAAACGTGGCATCAAGCCCGACAGCTTGATAGAAGAAGCCCATCGCTCCGAACCCAAAAAGCCGGTGGACTTGCTGGAACAAGAGAGCCTCACACGCTTTGACCGCAGCCGGAAAGGCAAGAGTGGCGGTGACGGCAACGGTAACGAGAACAGCAACAACAGCCGTAACAAGAGAAAGAAAAAGAGTGGGAACGGTCGTCCGCAAGGAGGTGAGCAGGGTGCTCCCCAATCCAACAACCAGAGAGAACAATCCAGGCAAGACCGGCAACCGAGACAGAAACAAGACCGGCAAGTACCCAAACAAGGCGAACGTCAACAACGGAACAATAACAACCGTCGTCCGCCCCGTAACAATAAGCCCAAACCTCAAGGTGAAAGACCTGCCCAAAATGACAAACCGGCTCAAGAATAGGAATCTCTGCCTGAAAGGTATCATACTACTGTTTGTCGCAAGCCTGCTGAGCGCTTGCGACAAACAGACCGTATACCATTCCTTCCAATCCCTCCCCACCGAAGGCTGGCCGCGCGAAGACACGCTCTCTTTCGACGTGAAGGTCACCGACTCACTGACCTACTACAAACTGTCTCTGGAAGTTCGTAACCGAAGCAACTACCCCTATCAGAATCTACCTCTATCCATCTGCTACACCACCGCAGATTCCATCCCTTCCCCCGCAGACACCATACAGCTAATCCTGGCGGACAAAGAAGGGATCTGGAAAGGTGACGGCTGGGGAGGTCTCTATCAGACTACCGTCTCCGCAGGAAGCGTTCAAATCGGCAAACCCGGCACCTACCTCTTTAAAGTGGCCTATACGCTACCGGACGAAAGGCTGCAAGGAATCAATGACATCGGCATCAAACTGAAGAGATAGGAACTCCCTATTGTTCTTTATCACCTTCTTCTAACAACCATCTCAGTCTCCCACTCACGTCTCCTTGAAGCGGAAACGGGCGGGGTATCATAACTTGCCCTCTTACCTCATAGCGTTACGTCTTTTACGCCAGAATGTATCGGCCGTTACACCAGCATGTAAAGGTCGTTACAATACAGCGTAAAGGACGTTACAATGCGATGTAACAGCCTTTACATTACGATGTCAACAATGTGCAAATGCAATGTAATGATAATCAAGTCCATTCGTATGTCCCACAAGGAAACGGTCATAACTAAATTCGGCGATTACGTCCCGCATCAATCCGCAGGAAAATAAACAGCAGGATTGTGAATCCCCAAAGAGAAGAACCTCCGTAACTGAAGAAAGGCAACGGGATACCGATGACGGGGGTCAGTCCCAGCACCATGCCTATATTGATGAATAGATGGAACAAGAATATACTAAGCACAGAGTAACCATACACCCGGCCAAAGGGAGATTGCTGCCGCTCGGCCACGGCAATCAGCCGTAAAATAAGAATAAGGAACAGTAACAGTACAGCCGTAGACCCTACGAATCCTTCCTCCTCACCCACGGTGCAAAAAATGAAGTCCGTATCTTGCTCCGGCACATACTTCAGCTTTGTCTGCGTACCGTTCAAGAAACCTTTGCCGGTCAGCCCCCCGGAACCGATGGCTATCTTCGACTGGTTCACGTTATAGCCGGCACCAGCAAGGTCCTCTTCCATACCGAGCACCACCTTGATACGTATCTGTTGATGGGGCTCCAGCACTTTATTGAAGAAGTAGTCGCTGGAGTAGAGGAAACCTATCGAACCCAAAGCAAACAGCCCAATCAGAAAATAAGATAAATGGCGCTCGCTTAAAGAAAGAAAGACAAGATACCCGACAACAAGTGCACAAAGCCCCCACTGCACCCACACCAAGTTGAAGGGTACCACGTATTCCGAAATCAGATAAGCCACGAGCAGCACTCCCAGCGAACCGCCGATAATATTCCGCGTGGGTTCCCAACGCTTTTTATAAACCCATACCATTCCTCCGGCAAAAAGCAGTACCATCAGCAACACGGCAAATTCTCCGATAGGCGTCGGCGTATCGGCAATCATCACCGCATCAAAACGGATGCCCACCACAAAGTAGACCACTGCACATATACCCGAGAACAGTACCACGCCCGGCATTCCCTCCCGATAAAGCATCAGGAAAAATGCAGAGTACACCAATGCCGAACCCGTCTCCCGCTGCAGGATAATCAGCAACATGGGGAAGAGAATCAGGAAAGCCAGCATAAGGGAGCTTTTCCAGTTCTTCATCGTAAACGAGTAGGCGCTCATATACTTGGCAAGCGCCAGCGCCGTGGCAAACTTGGCAAACTCCGCCGGCTGCAAACTGACCGGCCCCAGGATGAGCCACGACCGCGACCCTTTCGTGTCGGGCGCAATGAATATCGTGACAATCAGCAACAGCATCAGCCCTATATATATAAGGTAGGAGAACATGTCATAGAGGGAATCGTCCAGCATCAGCAGCACAAACCCCAACCCGAAGGAACATATAATCCAGACAAACTGCTTGCCGGCACGCGTAGAGAAGTCCAGAAAGTCACGGTCACCATAATCATAACTTGCTCCACAAACACTGAACCAGCCGAATACAATCAGCAGCAGGTAAACGACAATCGTCACCCAGTCCAATGATTTCCATATGCTATCTCTCCTCGTCACCAATTTATTTACAATTTTACGATTTACTATTTACTATTGAAGTCACTCACCGTTCATCCCTAACCCCTAATCATCATCTCTCCTCATCTCCGTAAAGTATCACCCGGTTACTGAATTCTTCCGCCCGTATCTCATTCTCGGGCGACAGCTTTCCATGCAGATACTGGTCCATCATCATGGCACCGATAGGTACGCCATACGTGGCACCGAAACCACCGTTCTCCACATAGACGGCAATGGCTATCTTAGGGTTGTCCATCGGGGCAAAGCCCATAAAGACAGAATGGTCCTTGCCGCGGTTCTGTGCCGTACCCGTCTTTCCGCAGACCTCCACACCCGGCAGGATGGCTCCCGCCATGCGGCAAGTGGCGCTACCCGTACTTCCGTCTACAGCGGCACGCATACCTTTCACCACCATTTCATAATATTCGCGGTCGATGGTGGGATAACGGGGATTGCGATAGATGCTGTCCAGTTCATTGTCTTCTATCTCCTTCACGATGTGCGGAGTAATGAAATGCCCCCGGTTGGCAATGGTGGCACCCAGATTGGCTATCTGCAAGGGTGTAGCAAGAATCTCTCCCTGCCCGATAGCGATACTGATAACCGTCAGACCGTTCCACGAGCCCCGATAGGGCTTGTCGTAGAACTTGGCATTCGGTATGAGGCCACGCTGCTCGCCAGGTAGGTCGGTACCGAGCCGATAGCCGAAGCCCTGCGACACCATGTGGTCTTTCCATACGGTAATGGCATTCTGCGGCGAACCGTATTTTTTATCACCGAACATGCGGTACAATCCCCAACAGAAATAGGAATTACAAGAGGTAGCTATGGCAGGAATCAGAGACAGAGGCGAACCATGTCCGTGACATCCCACATGAAGGCCTTTATGATTGAAACCATGCGCACAAGGGAAAGTCGGATAATCTTCGTGGATAATCTCTTCCTGAAGGAAAGTCAGTGCCTGTGCCGTCTTGAAGGTGGAGCCCGGCGGATAAGCTCCCATGATGGCACGGTTCAACAAAGGCTTCCGCTTGTCCATCTGCAGCAGGCGGTGGTTCTTTCCCCGCTGGCGCCCTATCATCAGATGAGGGTCAAAGGTAGGCGAGGAAACCATGCATAGTATCTCACCCGTAGCCGGTTCGATGGCCACAATGGCACCGATTTTGTGTTGAAGCAGTCGTTCTCCCAACATCTGAAGATCAATGTCGATGCCCAACGTCAGGTTCTTGCCGGGTACGGAGGAACGGTCCAACTGTCCGTCCATGTAGTGTCCCTGGATGCGCCCGTGAGCGTCACGAAGCAGAATCTCCACCCCCTTCTCTCCACGCAGATACTTTTCATAGGATTTCTCAATGCCTTGCTTGCCTATATAGTCTCCACGAATATAATAGTCATCGTTCTCAATGTCTTTCTTGGACACTTCGCCGATGTCCCCCAGCAAATGGCCGGCAGAGTTATAGGTATATTGGCGGATAGTACGCCGCTGAATATAGAAACCTGGAAATTTGAACAGCTTCTCCTGAAACACACCGCACTCTTCGGCAGAAAGCTGCGTCATGAACACCTGATGGGTGTATTTGGAATAACCGGGGTTCATCCAGCGGTTCTTGACGTCCTTCATCCGTTTGTCAAACTGTTCACGGGTAATGTTCAAGGCACTGCAAAGGTCGAGTGTATCCAGCTGCGTCACCTCCCGAGGCACAAACGTAATATCATAGGCAGGCTGATTAAACACGAGCAACTTACCGTTACGGTCGTAGATAGCCCCCCGTGATGGATATTGTATCTTGTTCAGAAAAGCGTTGCTGTCCGCGTTCTTCTTGTAGTCATCAGTCATGATTTGCAGGTCGAACAGCCGGAACACGTAAATAAGAACGATGACAATAGCCGCCGCTCCAATTACATATTTCCGCTTTTCCAGTGTATAGTCTTTCATCAATTCCTAATCCTTAATCCCTTTATCCTTTCTTTCTTATTCCCTCAACAGCCATAATACAAGTCACAGTAAGCAGGGTACTTGCCGCAATTCTCAACAACAGCGTACCGATATGGGCAAAAGAGAAGAATTCGAGGGTAAGCAACAAGCCGTGATGTATCAGCACACTCACAACCAGATATTTCAGGAAAGGAAGAATCCCCATTGTACGGATGGCCGGAACCAGTGTATCCAGCGTGTCACGAGGCACGAACAGCCGCAGGAAAGTGGGGCGCAAGAAAGCCAGCAACACCGTAGCGGCAGCGTTCATCCCCGGTGTGTCGGAAAAGACGTCGACAGCCAGCCCTAAAAAGAATGCCCACAACATCAACGCATTGCGGGGAGTGTCCGACTCAAACTTCAGTATCAAGTAGATATACAGAAATGGAGTGGCATATCCTGCAATATGCACATTGTTCAATATCAGCACCTGCAACAGTACCAAGCCTATGAACCATCCTATTTTATGCAGATAATTAATTAACAACGCTAATGAGTTATAAGTTACGAGTTACAAGTTATTGAGTGTATAAGTTATAAGATATAAAGATGATTAATCCCTAATCCTTAACCCTTAACCCCTAATCCCTAATTTCTTAGTCACTTCTCGTCTGCCCTCGACTCCAATGCCTTTTGTTCATCCTGCCCGTTGCGGGAAATGACGCGCACATTGCTCACCTTTCCAAAGTCCGTAGCCAGCTTTATCTTCAACAGATACGAAAGCCCGTCGTGCGAGTCAGACATGTCATCCACCGTCCCCACCATGACACCTTCTGGAAACACGGTGGAATAGCCGCTGGTCACTACTGTATCTCCCAGATTGAATTCGGCATGCCGGGGCAAATCCTTCAGATAGGCAAAACGGGAATTACCTCCCTCCCACTTCAAATAACCGAAATAATCACTGCCCACAATCTTACAGCTGATGCTCGACTTGCTGTTCAGCAACGGAATGACCAACGAGTAATGGGGAGAGGTCTTATACACAATACCCACCACGCCATTGGCATCTACAACTCCCATCTCAGGACGGATACCTTCTGTTGTTCCACGGTCTAAAGTGATATAATTGTCAGCCTTGTTCAAGCTGTTCTTTATGACATTCGCCTTGAATATCTGATACTCCGTAGGAGCAAGCCGTTCCATGCTGTACAACCTGGCAGAGTCCAATCCTTTCTCCTTCAAGACATTTTCCAGAAACGAAAGCCGCTGCTCCAGCCACATGTTGCGGTCGAGCAGGTCTTCGTTGGCCGTCTTCAAGTGGAAATAGGAAGTGATGCCACCCGATATTTCATAAACCTTCCCCGCCACGCCATTGGCAGAGGTGAAATACACACTCTGCTGGTAATGATTAAAGCGAAATAATAAAATAAAACTGGCAACCTCTAACAGAAGAAAGAGGAACCAGTAATTATATTTAATGAGAAAGTTTAATAAATTTCGCATTACCGCATCAAGAATGAGAAGCGGTCAACGTTCTTCAATGCCACGCCCGTACCTTTGGCAACGGCATGCAAGGGGTCTTCCGCAATGTGGAACGGTATGTTTATTTTATCAGTCAGACGCTTATCCAGTCCACGAAGCAATGCACCGCCACCGGCAAGATAGATACCGTTGTGAACAATATCGGCATACAATTCGGGAGGCGTATTTTCCAATGCGCTCAAAATGGCTGTCTCAATCTTAGAGATAGACTTCTCCAAGCAATGCGCCACTTCCTGATAGCATACCGGCACTTCCATGGGCAATGCCGTGATGCGGTTCGGACCATGAACGATATAGTCTTCAGGAGCATCCTCACCGAGTTCCGTCAAGGCAGCACCCACATTAATCTTAATACGCTCAGCCATACGCTCGCTGACCTTCACGTTGTGCTGGCGGCTCATGTATTCCTGAATATCGGCAGTCAAGTCGTCACCGGCAATGCGGATGGAGTTGTTACTTACGATACCTCCCAAAGAGATTACGGCAATTTCCGTAGAACCACCACCTATGTCAACAATCATGTCTGTCTCTTATACACATCTGACGCTGCCGACGAAGCTAGAAGTG
>ENA-OZUC01000507-OZUC01000507.1-human-gut-metagenome-genome-assembly--contig:-NODE-507-length-7636-cov-4.393220_pt1 | contig 7636 bp, 5 predicted proteins | sample MGYA00243433_ERZ654021 | MGnify/ENA primary metagenome ERZ654021 (study PRJEB26926, sample SAMN06164715) | human gut metagenome | biome: ENVO:00009003; feature: ENVO:2100002; material: ENVO:00002003...
TTCTTTTTACATTTGTGCTGTATAACACAGTTTTGCAGCAGTTATGGTAAAAATGAATTTGTCAGACGTGAATGTTCCGGAGCTGATAGCCGATATGTGGGAGCCCCTGAATGAAGAGCAGCGGGAATTTCTCGCGAACCATTTTACGCTCCAGAATTATAAGAAAAATGAGGTCATTCACTGCGAAGGTGAGACCCCGAAATACCTTATGTGTCTCTTGAACGGAAAGGTCAAAATTTATAAGGATGGTGTTGGCGGCAGAAGCCAGATTATCCGCATGATTAAGCCTGTAGAATATTTCGGTTATCGCGCCTATTTTGCCAAAGAAGACTATGTTACTGCTGCTGCTGCTGCTTTCGAACCCTCTCTTATTTGCCTGATACCAATGAGCGCTATCACAACACTGGTTTCACAAAACAATGATCTTGCCATGTTCTTCATCAAGCAGTTGTCCATCGATCTGGGAATTGCCGACGAACGTACTGTCAACCTGACACAGAAGCATATTCGTGGAAGATTAGCTGAATCGCTTCTTTTCCTCAAAGAAAGTTATGGATTGGAAGAAGACGGTTCTACCCTCAGTATTTATCTGTCACGCGAAGATCTGGCAAACCTGTCTAATATGACAACTTCTAACGCTATCCGTACCTTATCACAATTCGCTACCGAACGCCTGATCACGATTGACGGACGAAAAATAAAGATCATCGATGAGGAAAAACTAAAGAAGATAAGTAAAATAGGATAAAGGATAGTGATTGTCTTCCCCCTAAAGGCTATTATTTTTTTCCTCTTCCCTATTTTACCCTATTTATAAACTTAACACACATAAATGCCATGAAAAAAGGATTGAGTGCTTTGCTATTAGCAAGCCTGCTGTGTGCCTCCTCCGGCTGTCAGCAAAATCAAAAAGAGGTAGTGAACGAGTATAACATCGTTCCGATGCCCAATCAAATGACTCCTCAAGAGGGACGTTTTCAGCTGAGTAATAAAGTATCTATCGCCACTGCCGGTTGCATTCCGGAAGTACAAGCCATTGCAGACAGCCTGATCGCCCGTATCCGGTTGACCTCCGGTATCTCTTTGCAAAGTAATCCGCAAGAAAATCCGAAACAACCTGATATACGTTTCGTTACGGAAGATGGAATGCCAAAAGAAGGATACAAGCTTTCTATCACTCCAAATGAAATCACCCTTTCAGCATCCCATCCCAACGGTTTCTTTTATGGAGTACAGACTATATACCAACTGTTGCCGCCTGCTGTTTATGGAGAAACAATAGTGAAACGTGCTAATTGGTCTCTGCCCGCTGTCGAAATAGAAGATTCTCCCCGTTTTCCTTACCGTGGTTTGATGCTGGATGTATGCCGCCACTTCTCCACCACCGATTATATTTATAAATTCATCGATATGCTTGCCATGCATAAGATGAATACTTTCCACTTCCACCTGACAGATGACCAGGGCTGGCGAATAGAAATCAAGAAATACCCGAAACTACAGGAAGTAGGTTCAAAACGGAAAGAGACACTGATAGACTACTACTATGTAAACTGGCCGCAAATCTTCGATGGAAAAGAACATGGCGGATACTATACCCAAGAGGAAATCAAAAATATAGTAGCCTATGCAGCAAGTAAGTATATCACTGTCATTCCCGAAATAGAAATGCCGGGACATGCCATTGCAGCCCTTGCCTCCTACCCTGAACTGTCTTGCAGACCGGATACGACATACGAAGTAACCGGCACATGGGGTGTGTTCGAAGAAGTCTTCTGTCCCAAAGAAGAAACATTCCAATTCCTGGAAGGTGTATTGGATGAAGTTATTGAATTATTCCCCAGTTCATATATTCATATTGGCGGTGACGAATGCCCCAAGGATGCCTGGATGAAATGCGCACATTGCCAAGGATTAATCCAAAAGTTAGGTCTGAAAGACGACACCACTCCGAATGCCATTGACGGTAAGAAGCATACGAAAGAAGAAAAGCTGCAAAGTTACTTCATCACCCGTATGGAAAAATACCTCAACAGTAAAGGACGAAATATCATAGGCTGGGATGAAATCCTGGAAGGCGGACTGGCTCCCAATGCAACAGTCATGTCCTGGCGCGGTGTAGAAGGCGGTATCACAGCTGCCAAAGCCGGGCATGATGCAATTATGACTCCGAGTCCGTACGCTTATCTGGACCAGTACCAAGAGGAACCGGAAACTGCACCGACTACTATCGGTGGATATAACACACTCAAGAAAACATATAGTTATAATCCTGTCCCCGATGATGCGGAAGAATTAATAAAGAAACATATTATCGGTGTGCAAGGCAATATCTGGAACGAATATATGCAGAATGACGAACGCCGTGACTACCAAGCGTTCCCCCGTGCCATAGCCTTGGCTGAAACTGGCTGGACGCAAAACAGCAGAAAAAACTGGAACAGTTTCCGGAACCGCATGATAGAAGATTTCGAACGTATGGACGTTATTAATGTGAAAGCTTGCCGTAATTTCTTTGATGTAAACATCAACACTCATGTATACGACGGAACATTGAAAGCTGTACTGGAAACATTCTATCCGGATGCTGAAATCAGATATACAACGGATGGAAGTGCGCCGACTGCCAAATCCGAACTTTACACACAACCCTTCATCTGGGAAGGCAACATAGACTTACAGGCAGCCGCCTTCAAAGGTGGTAAGATGCTGGGCAAAGTAAACGGTAAAAAACTGTATGCAAACCTGATAAGCGGAAAACGATACACTACCACTCCTCATTGGGGCTGGATGAGTGGAGATATCTTCGGAGAAAACGATGTATTGGGCACAGATACCACTACACTGGGATTGACCAATGGAAAACGAGGTAATATCGCTTCTTTCACACCGTGGGTGGCTTTTAAACTGAACGAGAAAAACAACAATGAACTCGTATTCTCTGTAGATATGGAGAAACCGGTCACTATCAGTAAGGTCGTTTTCGGTACACTTTATAATCCTGCTTTCCGTGTTCTGCCTGCAAGTGCAGCCCGTGTAGAGGTATCAACTGACGGTAAGGAATTCAAGGAAATAGCTCAGGCATCCTACACTCGCGAATATCCGGAGCATGGCAGAAAAATGTTCACCGATACGCTGGAATGTACGCCTACCGAAGCACGTTACATCAAGGTGACATTGAAGAGCAGTGGAACATTGCGTAATGGTATTGACTGCCGTAAAGACTCACCAGAAGATATTATTCCTTCAGACTTATATGTAGATGAGATAGAAGTATATTAAAAGAGAAAAGCTCCGGATTGCAAGACAATCCGGAGCTTTTCTCTTTTAATATGAAGAATTTAGATCAAGCATTTGGATGAAAGATATCTTTCCGCTTCAAGTGCCGCCTTACAACCGCTACCCGCTGCCGTAATAGCCTGACGATAATGTGGATCAGCAATATCACCGGCCGCAAACACACCCGGCACTTTCGTACGAGGGCTATCGCCTTCTGTTATGATATAACCTGTTTCATCCGTATCCAGATACGCCTTGAAGATATCCGAATTCGGCTGATGACCAATAGCCAGGAAAAATCCATCAATAGCCAAATCATAACGTTCTTCATCCGGTTCACCCATATGTTTCACCAGATGAACACCTTCTACACCGTCCTCTCCAAACAAACCTACGGCATTATGTTCAAACAGTACATCGATATTTTCATGCTTCATCACACGCTCTTGCATGATCTTAGAAGCACGTAAGAAAGGTTTTCTCACAATCAGATAAACCTTCTTAGCCAGTCCGGCAAGGTATACAGCCTCTTCACAAGCCGTATCACCACCACCCACTACTGCCACCACCTTTTTGCGGTAGAAGAAGCCGTCACAAGTAGCACAAGCGCTGACACCCATACCGGCATATTTCTTTTCATCATCCAGTCCCAGATATTTAGCGGTAGCACCCGTAGCGATAATCAACGTATCTGTTTCAATCACTTTTTCTTCATCAATCGTCACTTTATATGGAGCTGCACTCAGGTCGGAAGCAGTTGCGATACCGAAACGCAGGTCTGCACCAAAACGTTCTGCCTGCTTGCGCAAGTCATCCATCAATTGTTGGCCACTGACACCTTCCGGGTAACCGGGAAAGTTCTCCACATCTGTAGTAGTTGTCAACTGACCACCCGGTTGCAATCCTTCATAAAGCACCGGAGAAAGGTTGGCACGCCCTGCATAAATAGCTGCAGTATAACCGGCCGGACCAGAACCTATAATCAGACATTTTACTTTTTCTGTTTCCATCATATCATTTTATATTAATAATTCATCTTAAATCAATCACTTCGGCAGTCGGATACACCTTCTTGTCGAAAGTGAAAAGATTATCATTGTAAGATTCTCCTGTTTTATAAGATGTAATGCGGATAGCTACGCTATTCCCACCTTTCTGAGTCATACTGATACACAGAGGTTGAAGAGTATCTTTTGTCACATAGATAATAACACACTGCAAATCCTGTTTTCTGTTAGAAGCTGTCAGTATCACTTCATAAGCAGGTTTACCCCCATAAGTATCAGCTTTACCCAACTTCATGTGATACCCTTGTTTATAAATGGACAATAAGGCATAAGGGTTAATGCTTTGCAACTCTTCGGGAGTAGGTTCGGAGATATTCACTTCGTCACTGTTAGTAAGATAACTCCATTGCGTACGACCGTCAAACCAGGTCTTCACGCCATCTGCATCCAACAGGAACTTTTCTCCTTTCAAACGGATAACCCCTGTAGAACTTCCTTGCAAGATACTTTTAGCATACGTCTGAACCGTAAAATCAGCCTGAATACCTCCCGCCTGACGGAAGGCAGTAGCTGTACGATCCAATATATCTTGAGCATCCAATTTCTGTGCCGAAAGCGGTAATGCCAGACCGAACAGGCAGATACAGATTAAAAGAACATTCTTCATCATTAGTTTAACACGATTTACAGTAAATTGTTCAAACGCATTTGCAGGTCATTTTCATCGACACAAAGCACCTCACGCGCTTTACTGCCTTGTGCAGGTCCCACAATTCCGGCTTTTTCCAATTGATCCATCAAGCGTCCTGCACGATTATAACCGATAGCAAACTTACGTTGGATCAATGAAGTAGAACCTTGCTGATGGATGACAATCAGGCGGGCAGCATCTTCGAACAACGGATCCAAACGTCCCATATCCACATCTCCCAGATCACCTCCGCCATCTTCACTGACATATTCGGGCAAGTAGAATGCAGTAGGATATCCTTGTTGCTTGGCAATGAACTTCGTGATTTCCGCCACTTCCGGTGTATCGATAAAGGCACATTGCACACGCACGGGATCGGCACCCTGCAGGAACAACATATCACCGCGTCCGATCAGCTGGTTAGCTCCCGGACGGTCGAGAATAGTACGCGAGTCTATCATGGCAGATACGCGGAAAGCAATACGCGCCGGGAAGTTCGCCTTGATTGTACCGGTAATGATATTTGTTGTCGGACGCTGTGTAGCGATAATCATGTGGATACCCACCGCACGCGCCAACTGGGCAATACGGGCAATAGGCAATTCAACCTCTTTACCTGCCGTCATTATCAAGTCACCGAACTCATCGATCACCACTACTATATAAGGCATGAATTTATGCCCCTTTTCCGGATTCAACTGGCGATTGATAAACTTCTCATTATATTCCTTGATATTACGCACATGTGCAGCTTTCAATAAGTCGTAACGTGTATCCATCTCTATACAGATAGAATTCAACGTTTGCACTACCTTGGTTACGTCTGTAATAATAGCATCTTCTCCATCGGGCAGCTTGGCAAGGAAATGATGTTCAATCACCGAATAGATACTGAATTCTACCTTCTTCGGGTCTACCAACACAAACTTCAGTTCAGCCGGATGCTTTTTATAAAGCAAAGAAGTGATAATGGCATTCAGTCCGACAGACTTACCTTGACCTGTGGCACCGGCTACCAGCATATGCGGCATTTTACAGAGGTCTACCATGAACACTTCATTGGTAATCGTCTTACCCAAGGCAACTGGCAAGTCATAAGTAGACTCCTGGAACTTTTTACTGCCGATAATACTCTGTCCGGAAACGATTTTCGGATTAGAGTTCGGCACTTCAATACCAATCGTTCCTTTTCCCGGAATCGGTGCAATGATACGAATACCCAATGCCGAAAGGCTAAGAGCGATATCATCTTCCAGACCGCGAATCTTAGAGATACGCACGCCTTGTTCGGGAGTGATTTCATACAGCGTCACCGTAGGCCCCACCGTTGCCTTGATCGTACTGATTTCAATACCAAAACTACGCAACGTATTTATAATCTTGTCCTTATTGGCATTCTGTTCCGCCATGTCAATAGTTGGCTCGGCATTATCGTAATGCTTCATCAAGTCGACAGTAGGATAGCGATAATTTTCCAGATCGAGACGAGGATTATAAGGTTCCTTTTCCGAACCTTTATATTCGTCGTCATCCTCTGCAGCTTCTATTTCAAAAGTAGGTTCTACCGCTGCAGGTTTCTCATGAAGAGAAGGAGCAGGATCGGAGACCGGGGTTTCAATAATCATAGAAACTTCTTCCCCCGACGGCTTGGCAGGTTGAGGTTCTGTAATACCACCTAAATCCAGTGTTATTTCATTTTCCGGTTCCATTACCGGCTCAGGAACTTCAATGGGAGTTTCTTCTTCTTTCGTATCAGCCTCCGCCACATCAGGAGCAGAAGCAGGTTTCTTCTTTCCTTTCGCCGTCCAAGAGTCTGTAAACTCTTCCGGTGTTTCACCTTTCTCTTCTTCTTCCTTCTGTTTGCGCTTCAAGAAACTGAGGCTAAACAGCCTCCGCAACCAGATCACGGTACGTGCACTGATATAGATAAGGAAACAGATAGCAGTCACCAACAAAATCATCCAAACGCCCGGCACGCCCACTTGCGACACCAGCCAATTGCTGACATTATATCCATGCATACCGCCCAGATATAAGAAAGAATCCTTGTATTGCTCCACAAAAGCGAATCCAAAGAAGACAGAAAACCAGACGAGCAATAGCGAGCATCCGATAAACCACTTCCAAAGCCGAACCACACGCACACGCATCAACTTCAGTCCCGCCACTGCGAGAAACACAAGAATGAAGAAAGACGATATGCCGAAGCAGTCGTTAATGAGATAGCTTGCCAACTGTGCACCACGCGAACCGGCATAGTTCTTCACTCCATTATTGGTAGAAGCCAGTTCCTGCGCACTGCCCGAGTCAATAATACTTTGATCCGCCGCTCCCGTAAAGAAGAACGAAGAAAAGGCTAATAGCAAGTATACTGAAAAGATGACCAGTACCAAGCCGATAACAAAGTGAATGGTTTCGTTTTTAAAGATTGCCCTTATTTTACCAAACAAGGAAAGAGTCTGTTCCGTATCTTTAATTGAATTTTTCTTAGCCATGAATATAATTCCTTAGTAAATGATAGATTGGTGCAAAAGTAACAAAAATATTCAATCCTTCCACCAGATACCTATCAATATCTGTTGATTACCTCTTTGGCTTTGTTTACAGCAGTAGCTGCCGGAATTTCTCCCAAACTCCGCTCGTCGAACATTTGCAATAT
>ENA-OZUC01000548-OZUC01000548.1-human-gut-metagenome-genome-assembly--contig:-NODE-548-length-7254-cov-3.996388_pt1 | contig 7254 bp, 6 predicted proteins | sample MGYA00243433_ERZ654021 | MGnify/ENA primary metagenome ERZ654021 (study PRJEB26926, sample SAMN06164715) | human gut metagenome | biome: ENVO:00009003; feature: ENVO:2100002; material: ENVO:00002003...
TAGTGGGTTCGTCCAGGAAGAGGACATCCGGTTTATGGATAAGAGCACAGCTAAGGGCGAGTTTCTGCTTCATGCCGCCGGACAACGCTCCGGCGCGGCGCTTGCGGAAAGGTTCTATCTGCCGGTAAATGTCGCGCACCAAATCATAATTCTCCTCGATGGCGGTGTGGAAACGGTGGCGAAGAAATTGAGATTCTCCTCTACCGTCAAGTCCGGATAGAGGGAGAAGCGTCCGGGCATATACCCCACCCGCCTGCGGATGGCTTTGTAGTCCTTCACCACATCCAGGCCGCAGACCGAAGCCGAGCCTCCGTCGGCAAGCAGCAAGGTGGTGAGGATGCGGAAAAGCGATGTCTTGCCCGCACCGTCCGGCCCGATGATGCCGAAAAGCTCACCGGGAGCTACTGACAGAGAGACACCCCGCAGGGCTTCCACGCTGCCGTAACGTTTGGAGATATTAGTTAAAGTTACAGCCTCCATACATTCCTATTTTCAGCATCCCGTCATTCTTCACGGCAATCTTTACGGCATAGACCAGATTGGCGCGCTCGTCTTTCGTCAAGATAGTTTTTGGAGTAAATTCGGAGGTATCGGAAATCCAGGTGACAACGCCAGGATATTCTTGGCGCACATCCTTGCCATAATCCGCATAAACCTTCACTTGCTGCCTCAGCTTGATTTCGGCAAGCTGTTCGGAGGTGATGTAGGCACGGAGGTAAATCTGCTCCATATCCGCCACTTTGAAAAGAGGGGTACCGGGAGCAGCCAGCTCTCCGGCTTCGGCATATTTGGCAAGGACGGTTCCCGTCAGCGGAGAGGTGATGTGGCATTTGCGCAGCTGGTCTTCTATCTGCGCCACCTGGATGCCGACGGAGGAACTTTGCCAAGTGAGGCTGCGGTCGCTGTTGCGCAGGGTGGAGTTCTGGGCGTCGAGCTGCTTGCGGAGGACTTCGAGAAGGGACTCGGCATCATCGAGCTGCTTCTGGTTGGCGGCACCCACACGGAGCAGGTTGGACACACGATCGCGTTCGCGCCGTGCCTGCACAATCTGTTCCTGAGTGGCGGCTACTTGTTTCAGGATATCGGGCCGCTGGCCTTCCACGGACTTGACACTGGCCTCCAACTGGAGTTTCTTCAGATAGAGTTGGACGGTATCTATAATGCCTACTTCCTGCCCGTCTTTCAGTGTCGTGCCTTCCTCGATGTCGAAACTCAGCAGTCTTCCGGACGCCTCGGCAGAAACGATGACTTCGGTAGCCTCGAACGTTCCCGTCGCATCATATTTCGGAGCACCGCCGGTGCAGGCGGCAAGGAGAAATAAAAAAGGAAATAATTTCAATGATTTCATACTATTTCAAGTTATAAATTACGGATTATAGTCACTAATTGTTCAGCGTATATTTCAGCTGCCAGATGTTCATCAGCAACTGCACCTCATGCAATGCCTTAGTCTGTCGTGCCATACTTTCGTTGGTAATCTCCCGCAGCATATCGGTCACGGTCATTGTCCCGTTCTGTACCTTGGCCTCGGCTGCACGGCGGATATTCCCACGCAGACGGATAATCTCGTCATCATCCACCATCTGGCGGCGCATGGATACAATGCCCGCATCCTGCTGCGTAGCCTGCAGGCGAATGTTGAAAAGGAACACATCCCGGCCGGTCTCTATCTGTTGGCGGGTATTGTCTATCCTGCGGCGGTCGTTCTTCAACGTATACAGACTGCCGAAATTCCAGGACATGCGCACCCCCGCCATGTAATAGGCGTTGAATTCATCTTTCAGCATATTCAACCCCGGATTGCCGTATGCCCCTTGTACAAAAAGGCCGAAACGCGGCATCAACCGGGTGTTCAAGGCTGCCTCCTGCTGGCGGAGTTGCTCTCCCTGCGCATCGTACCAACGAAGTTCGGGACGGTTGTTCATCTGCCGGTCTATGTTTTCTTCGGCAGCCGGTTTCAATAAAACCGTTTCGGAAGAGAGATCCTTGCCCGTAAAGGCAGCAAGCATGCTGAGGTATGCACGACGGGTGGTCTCCAATTCCACACGGTGCTGCCTGGTGTTCAGTTGCTCTACGCTGACTGCATCCAGGTCGCTCGGGGTGGCGATGCCATTGGCTATATAGTCGGCTACCTGCTTGTGGGTTCTGCCCAAATCTTCTTGCAAGAGGCTGTTCTGTTTCAGCTGTTCGTCCAGCAGCAGGATGCCGAAAAAGAGCTGGTTCACCCGGTCAGTCAAGGCATACATGTCTACATGCTGTTTTTCCAGTTCCACTTCCGAGGCGGCACGCGTCAATCGTTTTCTGGAACGTATATCCCCACCATCCCAGAGGGTTTGCTGCACTTCGAGCATCACCTGGTACTGGTCTTTCGAAGCAGTCTTGATGTCGAGATTAGGGATTTCGACCGGTAGCCGGGTGATGTCACTCTGGTACGTGACCTTGCCGGATAGGGAGAACTGGGGCAAGTAACCTTTTCCGGCATTAGAGAGGTCGTACTCGCGTGCCTTTTCTATCAGTCCATATTGCCTGACCAACGGATAATTGTCCTGCGCCCGGCGCTGACACTCCTCCAACGTGAGCTGGGCATGTGCCAGCATGGCGGCAAGAGAAAGGGTAAAAAAGAAAACGGTTCGTTTCATATCCATTCTGTTTCTTGTTTATTCTACATGGTTTTGTTCTATACACATGCAAAGATAAAGGCATAATCCTATACCCTTACAATCCATTTGTGCGCAAAGATGTTCTAATAGTACGACATTTCGTAGGAAAAGGCAAATAATAGGAACACTTTATTATCTTTGCGGTGGAAATATACATTATTCATAACGGGAAAGATATGGAAAAGAACAAACCGATAAGCGTCGCATTCGAGGACATCCGCAACAATCCGGATTTTATAGAACATTCTGAATACAGATTTATAAATGGTGATTTGGGAATGGTTATCAGTTTCTTTGCCATGGGCTCTAGACTATTCCGTACCGGGCAACCTTACCGTGCCAAAGAAGGGAGGATTATACGTATCATGCAGGGCAGTGGCCGGATATCTATCAATCTTATCGAATACGAAGCCACAGCCCATGATATTATTATCATTCCCGACAACTCGCTGATAGAGATACTGGAAATCAGTCCCGACTATGAATTCCAAGTCCTCATGCCTACCGCCCATTTTCTGCCTGTGATACAGAATTCCATTCTTACGGAAGCTTACACACGAAACGGGATTCTCTTTTCATGCAACAACACGGAATGGACACGCATCAGCCACTTTTTCTCTTTATTATGGGACATACTTCATTGTTCGCCTTACCGCCGCGAAACCGTACAGCACTTGATTGTCTCACTTCTCTATAACCTTAAGTATATCCACGAGCACACATGCAAGTCAACTCCGGCACGTCTTTCACGCCAGGAAGAGCTATTCCGCCGCTTCATCGCTTTGGTGAACCAACACAGTAAGCACGAACGCAGCGTCAACTTCTATGCCGACAAGCTATGCCTGACACCGCACTATCTGAGTTCGGTGATACGTGAAACAAGCGGGCAAACCGTGATGCAATGGATTAATCAAGCAGTTATCCTCGAAGCCAAAGTATTGCTGAAACACAGTAATCTACTGGTGTTTCAAATATCAGACGAACTGAACTTTCCCAATCCGTCGTTCTTCTCGAAGTTCTTCAAACGCATGACGGGGATGACACCGGCAGAATACCAGAAACAAATCTGACCTTAAAACAGCTGTACTACACGAGAATTCGGCAATCCATCGCAGGAGTCTGCTTCCAATGCCAGCAGCCCTTGTTTTGCTGCCAGTCCACCGGCATAGCCTATCAGTTGACGGTTGCTGCCCACCACACGATGGCAGGGAATGAATATGGAGAGGGCATTCGCCCCATTGGCAGCCGCTACAGCCCGTACAGCCTTCGGGTTGCCCAACTTTCGGGACAGCTCGCCGTAGGACACCGTTTTCCCGTAAGGAATATTCAGCAACTCCTGCCATACCGTTTTCTGGAAATCCGTCCCTGCCAACAGTAACGGCATGTCGAACGCCGTCCGCTTACGGGCAAAATATTCATCCAACTGAATGATTGCCGTTGAAATAACTTCCGAAGTGCCCTCCTCATAAACGGCATGCAGCGTATTCCGCATCCGCCTGCCGATTTTCTCCTTGCGCTTTTCGCTTACCCAGTCGCACAGACAAAGTTTGTCTCCTAAAGAGCCGAGCATCAACTCGCCATAAGGAGACCGATAATGCTGAATCCGAATTGTTTCCATAAACTTGCTTTTTTGTATATTTGCACTTCCGATGCTTCCGACAAAAATAGATATTTATATCCGGATGTACAAGATAGAACATATTATAATACATTCCGACCTTTTCTATTTGACAGTATCGGGGTATATTTGTAAATATATAAAAACATATGATTAAATAATATACAATGAAACAGTTCTATTGGCTTATAGTAGGCATTTCCCTACTCTCACTGGCTTCCTGCAAGGGAAAGGTCAAGATGGCAAGAGACTGCCAGACAGTGAAAATAGATACAGTTATTTCAGCAGACGAACAGACCTATCTGCAATATCCAGGCAAAGTGAAAGCAGCACAGGATATCAGCCTTGCTTTCAGAGTCAGCGGAACCATCCAGAAAATATATGTGGAGAACGGTGCACGCGTAAGTCAGGGACAACTGCTCGCCGAACTCGACCCGACAGACTATCAGGTGCAGTTGGATGCCACAGAAGCCGAATATAAACAGATAAAGGCGGATGCCAAACGGGTGATGTCACTTTACAAAGACTCCGTCACTACTTCCAGCGCCAACGACAAGGCGGTATATGGATTAAAGCAGATTGCAGCCAAATACCGGCACCACAAGGACCAGCTCAACTACACCAAGCTCTACGCCCCCTTCAACGGCTTTGTACAGAAACGTCTTTTTGAGGCGCACGAAACGATAGGCGCCGGTATGCCTGTTCTCTCCATAATCAGCAGCAGTATGCCCGAAGTGGAAATCAATCTTCCGGCAGCGGAATACATCCGGCGCGGACAGTTCCACAGCTATTACTGTTCATTCGATGTCTATCCAGGCAAGACCTACCGGCTGAAACTGATAAGCATCACTCCCAAAGCCAATGCCAACCAGCTCTATACCGTACGCCTGCAACTGCTTGCCGACAAGCAGCAGCCCGTACCCTCTCCGGGCATGAATACGATGGTTACCATCCAGTACGACGAAGAGAATTCATGCCAACTGTCCGTTCCGAGCGGCGCCGTACTGCAAATAGACGGAAAAGCGCAGGTATTTGTCTACAACCCGTCCGACAACCGGATTACCGCCCGCGAAGTGACCCTCCTTCGCCTGACAAGCAACGGTCGCAGCCTCATCAGCTCCAACCATCTGAAACCGGGCGAACTGGTCGTGTCTTCCGGAGTCCACCACATCAAAGACGGAGAAACCGTAAAACCGCTCGCCGGAACCAGCGGAACAAATATTGGAGGACTATTGTAACCACTAATCCCTAAAAAACTATGGATATAAGTAAATGGGCATTTCAGAACCGTAATCTGATATACTTCCTAGTAGCTGTCCTGCTGCTGGGAGGAGCTTATTCCAGCTATGAAATGAGTAAGTTGGAAGACCCGGAAGTAACGGTGAAAGTCGCCATGGTAGTGACTACCTATCCCGGAGCGTCCGCACATCAGGTGGAACTGGAAGTGACGGATGTACTGGAAAAGAGCATCCGCAGCATGGGCCACATAGACAATGTGGAAAGCTACTCCTACAACGACCTTTCACTGATACAGATAGAGTTGACAACAACCACCCGAGACGATGAGGTGGAACAATGCTGGGACATGCTACGCCGCAAAGTGAACGATGCCCGTGCCTCACTGCCCGACGGGGCCGGTACACCTATCGTCAAAGATGATTTCGGGAATGTATATGGTATGTTCTACGCACTGACCGGCGACGGCTTGTCCGATCGGCAATTGTCCGACTATGCGGAACTCGTGAAGCGGGAAATCAGCGACATGGAAGGAATTGACCGGGTGGAACTCTACGGAAAACGCTCCGAGTGCATCAACATCTCCCTGCTGCAAGACCGCATGGCAAATTTGGGTGTGAAACCAGCTGAGGTGCTTGCCACCCTGAACGGGCAGAACAAGACCACTTACAGCGGCTATTACGACAATGGTGACCACCGCATCCGTGTAACTGTAAGCGACAAATTCAAGACTGTGGAGGACATCGGCAACATGCTTATACAAGGACATGACGACGACCAGCTCCGCATGCGCGACATCGCACAGATAGAAAAAGGATACGAAGAGCCTACCCGCAACGAAATGTTCTTCGACAGCGAACGGGCACAAGGTATCCTGATTGCCGCCTCCAGCGGAACAGACATTGTGAAAGTAGGCGCTGAAGTAGAAAAGAGGTTAGCACAGCTCAAAGAAACCCGTCTGCCTGCAGGCGTAGACTGCCATAAGGTTTTCTACCAGCCGGAACGCGTCGGCGCTTCATTGGGGACATTCATCATCAACCTGATAGAGTCTGTCATCATCGTAGTGCTCATTCTGATGGTGGCTATGGGATTCAAAAGTGGGGTCATTATCGGAATCAGTCTGGTGGTCACCGTCTTCGGTTCATTTATGTTTCTATATACGGCAGGCGGAACAATGCAGCGTGTATCACTGGCCGCATTTGTCCTCGCAATGGGTATGTTGGTAGACAATGCCATCGTCATCATTGACGGCATACTGGTAGACCTGAAAGCCGGAAAAAAACGGATGGAAGCCATGACAGCCATAGGGAGACAGACAGCCATGCCGCTGCTGGGAGCTACGCTGATAGCCATCATAGCTTTTCTGCCCATCTTCATGTCGCCCGACACGGCAGGGGTCTACACACGTGACCTTTTCATCGTCCTGGCAGTGTCTTTGCTGTTAAGCTGGGTACTGGCGTTGGTTCATGTACCACTGATGGCCAATCGGTATCTGCATCCTGCCGTCGAAACCAACGCCACAGGAGCGAGAGAATACAAAGGACGCACTTATGCTGTCTTGCGCGCCGCCCTGCGGATGGGACTGGCACACCGCTGGAGCTTTGTGTTGACAATGCTCGTCCTGCTCGGACTGTCTGCCTTCGGCTACCAGTACATGCGCCAGGGATTCTTCCCCGACATGGTTTACGACCAACTATATATCTGTCTCTTATACACATCTGACGCTGCCGACGAACTAGA
>ENA-OZUC01000555-OZUC01000555.1-human-gut-metagenome-genome-assembly--contig:-NODE-555-length-7195-cov-3.231373_pt1 | contig 7195 bp, 5 predicted proteins | sample MGYA00243433_ERZ654021 | MGnify/ENA primary metagenome ERZ654021 (study PRJEB26926, sample SAMN06164715) | human gut metagenome | biome: ENVO:00009003; feature: ENVO:2100002; material: ENVO:00002003...
GACAACCGCAAAATACTCTCCGCACTTAACTATTCCTGCATCGGTAAGACCTGTTTCAAAGCTGAAATTGTCGCTGAGCTTGCCGTCCTTTTCCTTAGCACCGCATATCTCTGTATCTTTTACCGTAGCGACCAGATTATCGCCGTACACGTTTTTCGGCAGAGCGACAGGCTTCTTTTCGACCGTCACGAAGGTGTCGGGAAGCTGATAGCTAATCTTGTCCCGTGCGGCTGCGGCTTCATTCAGAAGCGTTTCATAGCTGTCTATGTTCTGCTCGACCTTTTCGGGAATATCATATGTAAGGTCGGGAATTATTTTGCAGGCTCTGAGCTGATTCAGTGTGATTCCTCCTGCGACAAGTATTGCCGCACCTATAAACGATGTGATAAGACAGCCCTTTCTGCGCTTTATGACAACGCAATCCTCCTTATCATCGGATACGTCATAATCCGCATTGCTGTCCATAAGCTCGCCTATGGCACTGCCTATCTCCCTTGCGTTACTGCCTATCTTTTCATCATCGGATATTATGCCGTCAAAATCTTCCGCTTCCTCGCCTGCAGGATCAGCTTCTGCGACAGGCGGTGCCGGTATGCAGAACTCCATAGTTATGCTTTTGCTGTCGCTGTCGGAGTTATCGGTCGGGGTGCTTTCTTCCTGCGTGGCAACGCTTTCTTTTTCCGCATTATCTTCTTCAGCTTTTACGGCAGGAGTTTCCTCAACGTTTTTCTGCTCAGATTCGGGCAAATCTGTATTACTATCTGTATAATTCGATGTATTTTCTACAGTTTCGACATTTTCTTCGCTGTCAATTTCTTTCTGCATACGAAGAATAAGTGCCTCAGCCGCAGAAATCTTCTCACTGTCGAGTGCTTCCTGCGCATCGGTTTCGGATGTGTTTTCGGATATATCGGCTGTATCTTTCTGCCTTGTTCCTGTTTCTTCTTCTTTATGAACGTTCTTTTTTGCGCTAAGCTCCTCAGTCATACGGCGAAGCGTTTCTTCTTCACGGCGCTTTCTCTGCTCTGCAAGCTCCTTGCGCTGAGTGGCAACCGCAATTATCATACGGTAATCTTCTCCGCTCAGAACGGAATTATCCAGTATCTGCAAAAGCTCATCGAACTTCAGATGAGGGTTTTCCTCTATTCTTCTGAATTCCATATTACCGATTTTGCTGTTTCCTAAAAGCTCAAGAAAATCCGAACCGCTTATTTTAAGCTCCTTTAGCTTACGCAGAAATACTCCTGCGGTCATATCTCCGTTATCCTCGAGCAATCTCCTTATTTCTTCCGGTTTTACTCTGTCAGGTATCTCTAAGGAAGAAACGTATTCTTTTATCTTTTGTTCCAGACTAACCATCTATTTTCTTCCTCCGTCAGATATTCGATCCCGAAAGCAGTTGTGCTTTCAATGTTACCTCTGCATTGGTAAGGCAGACCCCTACCGTTTCTTCGGTATAGCCGCACAGTTTAGCGGTTTTCTCCGCACTGCATCCGCACACCGTGCTGACGCTGAGTACAAGACGCTCTATGTCGGGCAGATCGTTGAGCGCATTTCTTATCTCCGAGCCGCTATCTGTCTTTGTGCATAGCTCACCGCCCGTTTTGTTGATGTGTCTTATCTTAGTGCAGAGTATTTTTACGAGCCATTCTATGAACTGCGGCGATGAAGTAAGCCTTGCCGCAGGCAGTGCCGCAAAGCTGTCAAGCACTGTCAGGCGTACCGCCTCTACAGCGGCATCCTCGCTTTTCATTGCCATTCTCGCTATTTTATATACAGGTCTGTACACGGCTCTGTAAAGCTGTGCGTAACCTTCCGTATCGCCTGTCTGCGCCTGTTTTATAAGGGCGGATAATTCCTGTGCGTTCATCTTCTCACCTCAAAATGTACATATATATTTATCATACCACAAAATCCGCTTTATGAAAAGCCTTTTTCGCAAATTTTCACATTTTTCATTTCCCGCCATCCGTTATATTGTTGCACGGGGAGATTATTTATGATAAAATAACCGTATAAACGGAGGGCTTTCTATGACCGAAAACGAATTTGAAAAACGCTTTATGGCTGAAATGAGCGAACAGCAGAATACCGCTGTCAAGGCTGTACAGGGAGCGGTTTTACTGCTTGCCGTACCCGGCAGCGGAAAGACGACCGTGCTTATAACGAGGCTTGGATATATGATAAATTGCTGTGGCATCAGCCCCTCTGAGATACTGGCGGTGACCTATACCAGAGCCGCTACGCTTGAACTGAAGAAGAGGTTTGCCGACCGTTTCGGAAGCGAATGCGGCGCAGGTCTTGAAATAAGAACAATAAACGGTCTGTCCGCCAAAATCATCGAGTATTTCTCCACGGTATACACGGATGAAAACGTGCCGCATCTTATGAGCAGGGAGGGCGACCGCAAACGGCTGATAAGCGAGGTTTATCGCCTTGTCACAGGTGAATTTGCGGACACTGCTACCATAAATGACATCGGTGCTATGATAACTTTTGCAAAGAATATGATGCTGTCGGACGAGGAGATAGAAGCGCTTTCGGGCAGTGGCTATGACACGCTGAGAATATACAGGGAGTACAACCTTGCGCTGTCGTCACGCTCGCTTATGGACTATGACGATCAGATGGTGACGGCTCTTGAGATACTCCGTAAATATCCCGATATACTTGCATACTTTAACGGAAGATTCCGCTATATCTGCGTTGACGAGGCGCAGGATACATCTAAGATACAGCACGAGATCATTCGCCTGCTTGCCGCAAAAAGCGGTAATATATTTATGGTGGGCGATGAGGATCAGAGCATCTACGCTTTCAGGGGAGCGTACCCTGAGGCGCTCATCGACTTCGAAAAGACGTATAAAAACGCACAGATACTGTTCATGGAGCAGAATTTCCGTTCTACTCCCGAAATTATCGGGGTGGCGGATTCATTCGTAAAGTGCAATCGTTTCAGACGTGAAAAGACTATCCGTGCTGTGAACAAATCAGGTATACCCGTCCGCATTGTACGCTGTGAACGCAGAAACGCTCAATATGACTTTCTGTGCGGTATCGCCGCAAGAAACGAACAGCAGACAGCGGCACTTTTCAGAAACAACGACAGTGCGGTCGTTCTTGTCGATATGCTCGAAAGGAACAATATCCCATACAGGCTGAAGGGCGGTGAAAAGACCTTTTTCACAAGCAGGCCTGTGCTTGACATCACGGAAATAATCAGATTCATCAATAACCCGTATGACATTGACAGCTTTATGGCGATATACTATAAAATAGGGCTTTATATAACAAAGCAGACTGCCGAGGCGGCTTGCAAAATAAGCTCTCTGAGGCATATCACGATAACCGACGCACTGCTCGGCATTGATACAGGTATGCAAATCAGCGTAAATTCAAAGCGGAATATAAAACTGACGGCTCAGCTGATGCAGCAGGCGCAAAGCAGCAGTGCTACGGAAGTGCTGAGCATTATCCTGCACGGGATGCAGTATGCTGATTATGTCCATAAGAACGGACTTGACGAAAACAAATATGATATTCTCCGTATGCTTGCGAGAAACGTAAACAGCAGTACGGAGCTTTTAGACAGACTTTCTGAGCTGAGTGCAATCATGGCCGAGCATAAGGACGATCCTGACAGCAAATTCACGCTGTCTACTGTGCATTCAAGCAAGGGGCTTGAGTATGACTGCGTTTATCTGCTTGATGTAATAGACAATATACTGCCGTGCATTACTAAGGACAAGCTGAACGATAAGGAGGATATAAAGCAGTACGAGGAGGAACGGAGACTGTTCTATGTTGCTGTGACAAGAGCCGCAAAAGAGCTGTATCTGTTTTCATGCAAGGGCGAAAGCTCGGAATTCCTTGACGAGATTGAGAAAAATCTGCCGATAGAATACACGGACAGCAACGATATATTCTTTTCTCTGTTTGCAAGAGATATGCTCGGACGTGTTTACTGCGACAGCAAAAACGGCAGAGGTGTTATCATCGCCTGCTGTGCGGAAAAGCTGTGCATACGCTACACAAGCGGTAAGACCGAGCTTAAAACGCTTGCCGAAATGCTATCCGACCGTGACCGCACGGTAACATATATAAAGAGTGAGGAGCTTGAAAAGCTCAATGTTACCGCCGAAAAGCCGATACCGAAAAAGACGGCGGATATAAGGCTCAAGGCAGGTGACAGGATATATCACAGCTCTTTCGGCAATGGTGTGATAAAGAATATCGACAAAAGCGGAATCGGCACGGTCTGTTTTGAAAACAACGGCGAAACAAAACGGTTAATGCTCAAAGCGTGCCTTGACAAAGGAATTATCGGTTTATCTTAGGCAATACCGCATAATTAACGTGATGTTCTGCGGCTGTTTCAAGCATTGATGTGAGGTAATGCTACGGACGGCTTCTCGCTGTCGGCGGTACGGACAAGGCAAAGCGGAGAATACGGATTTTCGGGAATACAGAGCCGTTTACGACGGGTGCCGATTTGCCGTGCGAAGCTGTTTACTTAAATCTTCTTAATGTTATCACTTAAATTTACATACATTTGATTAAATTTTCACATATTACGCTCCGTACTTTTGTGCAAAATAGCTGAAATTTAAACCGATAAACTGTAGAAATAGTGAATTGAAATTTATTCACTTTTCGGTTATAATATAATCATCTTGGTGTAAACGTATACACGCAAGAGTAACTTTAAGGAGGACTAAAATGAAACTCTCAAAGAGAATTCTCGCTTGTGCGATCACAGCGGCTATGGCAACATCAATGCTCTCAGCCTGCAACGGTTCAACGACCACAAGCGGTTCTGCAAGCGATGCCGGTACATCGCAGGGCAATTCAAGCACAACCGAAAACAGCAACAGCGGTGACAATTCTTCTGCAGGCGGCAGTAACGGCGGCAACATTGTAGAAGCCCCTCAAACGGTGACACGCTCAAGTGGCTCGGTTACTATGATCTTAACACAGACGACAAGGAAATCGTTGACAAGTTCAACGACGCAGGATATAAGGTAGAGACAATTTCGACAAGCTCAGCGGAATACTTTACAAAGCTCGCACAGCTTGTTGCTTCTTCCGACTCTCCCGATATGGTACGCTATGAGTGGCAGTCATACCCCCACGGTGTAGCAAACAACCTTTATACTTCACTTGACGATTATGTTGACTTTGACAGCGATACATGGTCGGGTATGAAGGATATGATCGAAAACTTCAACTACGGCGGAAAGCACTATTATCTTCCCTACCGTGTAAATCCCGGCGTTGTACTTATATACAACCAGACTGCTCTTGACGATGAAGGTATCAAGACAGACCCGCTGGAGCTTTATAAGGAAGGCAAGTGGACATGGACGGCATGGAAGGATATAATGACCGAATGGTGCAACATCGGTGATGAATATTACGGTGTAATGCCCACAGGCTTCGTAGCGATGCCCTTCATAGTTTCGACAGGCACAACGCTTATAGATGTTGACGGTCCTAACAAGCAGATCATCAACAACATGAAGGACGCTAACGTCCAGAGATGTCAGGAGTTCCTTTCCGACCTTGCAAATCAGGGTATGGTAAATGCAGAATATGCAGATCCCAGTACCTGCCTTTCAGATACAAAGACACTGTTCGCAGAGTTCGGTCTTGACTGGGGCTGGACATCGGCACAGGGTGCAGCAAAGGATCAGGATATCAGATTTGTTCCGATACCCAGAGATGACAAGGCTGACAAATACTACACCAACACCGATACATTCGGTTATCTCGTTCCCGCAGGTGCAAAGAACATAAAGGCTGCTATCAAGTACATGGAAATCTGCCGTCTTAACGAAATCGACCCTGAACTGATTGCTAAGTCAAAGGCTGAAATGACGGCTGAGCATCTTTATTATCCCAAATGCCCCGAATGCGGCGTTTCTACACCCGACAAGACTCTGGAGAAATGCCCCAGCTGTGGTGCAACACGCAGAGAGAATAAAAAGCACTCGGCAATGTCTGAAGATCTGTACCAGATCTATACCGATCTGAAGGACACAACGAGCGACAAGTTTACATTCCTCTTTGATGATTGCTTCGGCTTCTCAACCGACCTTACAAATATGCTCCAGCAGGGCGACAGCGAAGGTAAGGGCTGTGTACTCGGCGGACCGTTCAAGTTCGGCGAATCCTACACAAATCTTCGTGATTCATACTATGGTACAGTAGAATCATTCCTTGAGCCTTACAGAGCTTTAATGCAGAAGAGCTGAGGATAAACAAGTCAATAATAACAACGAAGGCACCGCTTAGGCGGTGCCTTAAGTTATATATGTCGGTTTTAACCGACATCTCAGACTGTAGAAAAAGTCTGTTTTTCCAAAAAAGTGCTTGTTCTCAATCCCTAACCCCAAACCCCTTCCCCGTGGGAAGGGGCTGAGTGTGGGGCTGGGTAGATTATAATATCAAGTGCAACACAAAAAATATGGACATCATACTCACTTTCGTGTAAAATGTAATTACCACAAAACAAAAGACACGGAGGTAGAGTATGAAGTCCTATACACATTTTACACTATCTGAACGAAATTGTCTACAACAATTTTTGTCAGAAGGAAAAGGAGTACGAGAAATAGGAAGGTTGATGGGCAGAAGCGCTTCATCAATAAGCAGAGAAATAAAAAGAAACTGTAAAGATAAAAAGAGGTACAATGCGTGGTGGGCAACGTCACTTTACATATACAGAAGAAAGAAGTGTGTAAGGAAACACGTCATCCGACCGGACACCAAACTTTATATTTACATTCTTGAATGTTTCAAACGCTTTTGGTCGCCTGAAATTATAGCGCATAAGTGCAAACAACAAGGTTTCAGCGTATGTTGTGCATCTATATACCGGGCATTAAAGGAAAACAGGCTTCAAGGTTTGTCAAGGAAAACTGCTCTGCGACGTCATGGAAAAAAAGTATATCGGCAATCGCAAGAAATGTAATACAATTCACCCGGTTCACACTATTCATGACAGACCGGAAATTGTAGAAACAAAATCCCGTATAGGCGATTTTGAAGGCGATACGGTTTATGGCGGTATCGGTAAAGGTTGCGCTGTTACTTTTGTTGACCGAAAAAGCAAGTTACTTGTTGGCTCAATAGCAATCAGTCGAGAAAGAAATACAATCAGAAAAGCTATCTCCAGAGCTTTTGAACTTATGGA
>ENA-OZUC01000580-OZUC01000580.1-human-gut-metagenome-genome-assembly--contig:-NODE-580-length-6983-cov-3.839203_pt1 | contig 6983 bp, 9 predicted proteins | sample MGYA00243433_ERZ654021 | MGnify/ENA primary metagenome ERZ654021 (study PRJEB26926, sample SAMN06164715) | human gut metagenome | biome: ENVO:00009003; feature: ENVO:2100002; material: ENVO:00002003...
GGCATACGATATCATGCCTAGTCTCGTGGGCTCGGAGATGTGTATAAGAGACAGGCTTCGTTCATAGCCACGACCTTTTTATAAAGAGCCTCCTGAACGAAAGGGCCCTTTTTAATGCTTCTGCTCATTAATCAGTTCCTCCTTTCAGCTTATTTGCCGTTTCTGCGTTTTACAATAAACTTATCAGAACGGTTATGCTTCTTACGGGTTTTATAGCCGAGCGCCGGCTTGCCCCAAGGAGTAACAGGTCCCGGACGTCCGATTGGAGATTTTCCCTCGCCGCCGCCGTGCGGATGATCGCATGGGTTCATAACGGAACCGCGGACTGTAGGTCTGATACCCAAATGACGTGTTCTTCCGGCTTTACCGAGATTTACGTTTTCATGGTCGATATTGCTTACCTGTCCGATTGTTGCTTTGCAGTTAATCGGTACGTTTCTGAGTTCTCCAGAAGGAAGTCTTACGAGCGCGTATTTGCCTTCCTTAGCCATGAGCTGACCCATATTGCCTGCCGAACGCACCATCTGCGCTCCTTTTCCCGGATAAAGCTCAATAGCGTGAATAAAAGTACCCACTGGAATATTAGCCATCTCAAGAGCGTTTCCCGCCTTTATGTCAGCGTCCGGACCTGAGCATACCGTATCTCCGACCTTCAGGCCGTTAGGAGCCAATATATATCTCTTCTCGCCGTCCTCATACTGAACGAGAGCGATAAATGCGGAACGGTTAGGATCATATTCCAAAGTCATAACTGTCGCGTTCATATTATCCTTATCGCGCTTGAAATCAATAACGCGATATTTTCTTCTTGAACCGCCTCCTCTGTGGCGGACTGTAATTCTTCCGTAGCTGTTTCTGCCTGATTTCTTCTTTAAAGGCTCGAGCAGACTCTTCTCCGGAGCAACCTTTGACAATTCCGAATAGTCAGTACAAGTCATCTGACGACGTGAAGGAGTTGTCGGTTTGTAGGTTTTTATAGCCATTGTTTTCACTCCTTAAAATGCGTTGTTTGCGGGAGCATCACTCCCATACCTTTCAGCTTGTACAGCTATTAATACAAGCCGTCAAAGAACTCGATAGATGACTTGGTCTTCTTGTCATCAGGTTCCTGATTTATTGTAACGATAGCCTTTTTCCAGTCAGGCTTCTTGCCTTCAAATCTGCCTACGCGTTTTGCACGTCCCTTGCAGTTCATTGTGTTGACCTTAGTCACCTCAACGCTGAAAAGCTGCTCTACCGCCTTTGCTATCTCAACCTTGTTTGCATCCTTAGCAACCTTGAAAGTGTATTTTCCGCTCGGAAGCATGTCTATGCTTCTTTCGGTTATGATCGGCCTGAGGATGATATCCTGCGGTGCTTTCATTATGCGTACACCTCCTCGATTAATCCGACAGCGTTCTTGACAACGATAAACTTATCATGATTAAGAATGTCGTAAACATTAAGAGTGTTTACTGCGGCTGTCTTAACGCCTGGTATATTAGCGGCGCTCTTTACTACCTTCTGATCCGCCTCAGCCGTTACAATGAGAGCCTTGCCGTCAACGTTTAGCGACTTGAGCATTTCAACGATAGTCTTAGTTTTGTAACCGTCCATGTTCAAAGCGTCCAGAACAATAATATTTTCTTCCTTGACCTTTGAAGACAGAGCGGATTTCATAGCAAGTCTTCTTACCTTCTTATTAAGCGTATATCTGTAGCTTCTTGGCTTCGGGCCTAAAGCGATACCGCCGTGAACCCACTGAGGAGCACGGATTGAACCCTGTCTTGCATGACCGGTACCCTTCTGTCTCCATGGCTTTCTGCCGCCGCCGCGAACTTCTGTACGTGTCAGTGTGGACTGTGTGCCCTGACGCTGATTAGCAAGGTAGTTTACAACTGAAGCGTGCATTACAGCCTCGTTTGGTTCGATACCGAATACGGCGTCGGAAAGCTCCGTTTCTGCAACCTGATTTCCCGCCATATCAAAAACTGAAACCTTTGACATATATGCTTCCTCCTTCCTTAAGCCTTAACACTGTCTACTATGGAAACAATTCCGCCCTTAGGACCTGGAATTGCGCCCTTGAGCGCGATAAGATTATTTTCTGCGTCAACCTTTACGATTTCAAGATTCTGTACAGTAACCTTTTCGTTACCCATCTGTCCCGGCATTCCCTTGCCCTTGAAGATTCTTGAAGGGGAAGAGCATGCGCCCATTGATCCGGCATGTCTGTGAACAGGACCCGAACCGTGAGTCTCCTTGAGTCTTGAATTGTTGTGACGCTTGATTGTACCCTGGAATCCTTTACCCTTGCTTGTTCCGCTGACGTCTACCATATCGCCTGGGGCGAACGTATCAGCCTTGAGAATATCTCCCACGTTTACTGACTCGCAGTCTTCAAGTCTGAATTCCTTTAGGTTCTTCTTATAGGCGGCGTCCGCCTTGTCGAAGTGTCCCTTAATCGGCTTGTTCACTCTCGTAGCCTTTTCATCGCCGAATCCGAGCTGAACAGCAGCGTAACCGTCGTTTTCAACAGTTTTCTTCTGAACAACAACACAAGGACCGGCTTCAACAACTGTTACGGGAATAACTTTTCCTGATTCGTCGAAAATCTGCGTCATACCGATTTTCTTGCCGATAATACCTTTTTTCATGTATTTTTCCTCCTGTTAGGTTATTGGTTGACCCTTCCGTCAACATGACCGATGGCTTTTGCCATCACATTCCGCATCGGTTTTTCTGCGGAATCAGGGGCTTTTGCAAGCTTATTACTTAAGCTCCATAACGATGTCCACGCCTGCCGGAATTTCCAGCTTCTGAAGAGCGTCCGTAGTCTTAGCTGTCGGTCTGATAACATCAATAAGTCTCTTATGCGTTCTCATCTCAAACTGCTCACGGCTGTCCTTGTATTTGTGAACTGCTCTGAGGATTGTTATAACCTCTTTGTTTGTAGGGAGCGGAATAGGACCTGATACCCTTGCGCCGCTTCTCTTTGCCGCCTCGACAATTTTTGCTGCGGCTGCGTCCACCTTAGCGTGTTCATAACCCTTGATCTTGATTCTGATCTTTTCGTTGACTGCCACTTTTTTTCGCCTCCTTAGGTCGTAATTATTGGGGGCCGGAATTGAAATACCACACGCTCCCGTGTGTTTCCTGCTCTTAACAATAAAAAAACCCGAAATCCATGCGGATTCGGGTTACTGTTATCAGGACACAATTACAGACTTATAGCTTATTTAAGCTTTAAGAATGACACTAACTGTGCTCAAGTATTTCAGTCGCCCGGTTTAAAATCGGACATACTCCACGAAAATTACCCGGCATACCGCCGGCAACCTTTCGCTTCACCGCATATCTGTTGCAATCACGCTTGTATATTATACCATAAACGCAAAATGAATGCAATAGTGGTTTGTAACTGAAATTGTAAACTTTTTGTGAACGAATTAAATTAATTAATTTTATATATCTATCCTCCGATAAATGACGCCGGATTTAGATAGCCTCCGTCATATCTTATTTCGAAATGACAATGATTTCCGGTTGAATCTCCGGTTGTTCCCACAGCGGCAATAACGTCTCCGGCGGAAACAATATCTCCGGCGGAAACATAAACCTCGCTTGCATGACCGTAAAGTGTAACATAGCCGTTTCCGTGATCGATCATAACATAGTTTCCGTATCCTCCGTCGTTCCAGCCTGCGTCAATAACCGTTCCGCCGTCCGCGGCATATATGTCTGTTCCGCTGTCCGCGGCAATATCCATTCCCTTGTGACTTCTGTCGCTCATGAAGGGATCGCTGACATATCCGCCGTTTACCGGCCAGATAAAAGAGCCTGTAACAGCTTCAGAAGCGGTAACAGGTATGCTCTCGGTATAGAGGCCTTCATCGTCGACTTCCGCCTCAAACGTTTCAACGACCGGCTCAAGTATTGTTTCAGACTCTTTAAGCTTTCTTGAAACTTCTACACCGTCTATATAAGTCACCTCGTAACGGCTTATCCGCTTTCCCTTTTCACCGGTTTCTTTTACAGCGTCGTCTCCGCTGTAAAAGCCTCCCGCCATAAGGATCTCATAATCAAGCTCTTCTTCTTCTGTTACCTCGCAGGTATACTTGACCGGAAGAACCGACACCGTTTCCTTGACTCTTACAGATTCTCCTTCTTTCAGATCCTCAGAACCGTCCTCTATTTCCGGATTAAGCTCCTTTATATCCTCTACCGACATATCAAAGTCTTCTGCAAGCTTTTCCGCGGTATCGCCGTCATCGGCAGTATACTCCTTAACAACCTCCTTTTCACCGGTAAGGTAGTCGGTCATATCCTCCATAGAAACTAGAGCGGCCGAACGGTATACTCCCTGCTTGAGATCAGTTTCAACAGCGTAATCAGCTTCAATTATATTTTCATCCTCGCGGTAATCCTCAAGCAGAAGATTCAATTCCTCTTCTATATGATCCCGGCTGACTACCGCTCCGATAAATTCGTCGTCTATATATACTCCGCACGCCTCCACCAGTTCGGCGCCGATGTTTTCAGTTACGGCTATTCCGCTTTCGGGAAGTCTGGTTTCAACAAATCCGGTTTCGCCTTCAACAACTCCTCTGGGAGAAAGCACAGCCGCCGCTTCCGGATTGCTATCGTATTCTACTGAATCTCCGTACTGCATTTCAGCAGCCCAGCAAACGCTTCCCGCAAGGAATATGACAGTCAGCAGCGGTGCGGCGCAGTTCATGAGAAATGCATATATTCTTTTCTGACGCTTTTTATTGTTTTCTTTCAGGCAAACGTCTTTGTACTCAATATCCTGATTAAGACGTTTCTGATTCATAATAACAGCTCCTTTCGATACCAGTAACAAAAAATTACAATTGTTACAATTCAGTAACATTACAAAGCTATTATAACAAGTAAACAATAAAATGCAAGTCGATTTGTATACATTTTCCAGAAGTCGACGATATTTCGTCAGTCTGCACAAATATACATGTCAATATTTATTTCATATGCCAGGAATAATCCAGCATTTCGACAGTATAGTTTTCCAGCGCGTTCAGAAGCGGCAAAACATCCTTTCTTGCGTCTGCCAGATTATGTTCCTTATAGTTACCGCATTCCTCCTCGGAACAGCCCGGTATCCTGTCGTCGTATTCAGATATAAATTTATATGCGTCCCTGACAAGCTTAATAGCCGCCTCATGCGCAAGTCCTCTTGTGAGAAGATAAAAACCTGTACGGCAGCCCATAGGTCCTACATATATAATGCCCTTTTTAAATTCAGAGCTCCTGGCATAGGTAGCAAAAAGATGTTCAATCGTATGCATGGACGGTGTCTTAAGATAAACTCCCCCGTTAGGCTTCACCATTCTCAGATCATAGGTAACTATATCCCCGTCTATTCTTGATATGTACATTCCCACATTAATTTTTCTGTGATCCACCTGAAAACTTGCTATTTTTTCCATGATAATCTCCTTTCAGCCCTTTTTTAACGGCCGTTAATTATAATATAAGCTTTTTCATATCTTCCCGAAGCTCGGATTCAACCCTGACGTATTCGCCGCTCATGGGATCTTTAAAAGTAAGAACGCCGCAGTGAAGCGCCTGATAACGGATAAATTCGGCGCTTCCACCATAAAGGCTGTCGCCGGCTAAAGGATAACCGATATGAGAAAAATGTACTCTTATCTGATGAGTTCTGCCGGTTTCAAGCTTTATTTCAAGAAGCGTAAATCGAGAGTTGCCGGCTATAGCCTTATAATGAGTTACCGCTCTCTGACCGTCCTGCCTGACAACTCTCCTGATGATAGAATCACGTTCCCTTGCTATTGGCAGATCAATTGTTCCGCTGTCTTTAAGACTTCCCTGTATTACGGCATAATATATTTTTTCAATCCCGCGCTGTAGCGCGGCGGCGGCAAACGGGTTTTTAGCGGCGGCGCAAAGTCCGGAGGTATCCCTGTCAAGTCTGTTGACAGGTCTGAATCTGACGCCGGGATAATCCGCGGAAAAGCAGTTTCCTAAAGTGTCTCCCTGATGCTTTACCGACGGATGGACAGGCATACCGACAGGTTTGTCATAAACTACCAAACTTTCATTTTCAAAAACCTTAGGCACGTCAAGCTCGGAATTTCCCTCCAAAAAGCCTTCGCTGTCTTTGGAAAGGAGAACGACTATGTCGCCGGGTTTTATTTTTACCGTAACCTTCGACTGAACTCCGTTTACAGTTATCCCGTTTTCACATCTTTTAAGCTTAGCCAAAAGCCGTTTTGAAATCCCGCAGTCATGGATAAGAAAATCCTTCAGAACGGCATTATATTCAGAAATAAAGCTCAGCTCTGTTTTTAACGGCATAATTGATTACCGTCCCTTCCGGATATGTCTGTATAGGAATTTTTCTGCGCGAATACCGCCGCCGACATTACGGCGGACGGTATCACGAATGGTATAGTAACCACGGGAAGCATAGCCGGAACAAAGCTTAGTATAAGCCTTATAAACTCAAGCTTTTTACCCTTCATACAGACAGAGGATTCTTTCAGCACTTTAAGCGGATTTTTATCAGGATGGCCGATAAACATAAACGGAGCCAGCGCCATCGAAGCCGCCGTGCTGAAATAAAGTCCTATAAGGACTATCCCCAGCATAAAAAACTGAAACACCGCAAATACGGTAAACGATTCGCTAAGACCTGTATTCCCGTAAAGCAGAACATAAGCGGCCGTCCAGCAGAAGGCCGTCGGAAAAAGAGAAAAAAAGCTTTTTATCCACATAGCGGCGTAAAGCAATGCCGCGCGGCAGTTCAGACGAAACCCGGAATAAAGCTTCAGCAGACTTCTGTTATCCTCTCCGCACGCCGTCTGAAAAAACCACCAGAAACCGCCGGTAAGAAACGGCGTTGTCAGCAAAAAGCAAAGCGCCGTTACAGCGGCCTTCAGAAGTCCTGAAATCAGCGATCCGGCATATCCGGACCAAAAATATGCCATCAGAAGCTCCGCAGC
>ENA-OZUC01000595-OZUC01000595.1-human-gut-metagenome-genome-assembly--contig:-NODE-595-length-6819-cov-4.837818_pt1 | contig 6819 bp, 1 predicted proteins | sample MGYA00243433_ERZ654021 | MGnify/ENA primary metagenome ERZ654021 (study PRJEB26926, sample SAMN06164715) | human gut metagenome | biome: ENVO:00009003; feature: ENVO:2100002; material: ENVO:00002003...
CTACTAAGCCTGCGGATACTACTACAAAGAAGCAGGAAAATAAGCCTGCCGAAGATAACTGGAGATTTACAAAGCAGGACTGTGAAGATATATTAAAGGCTTGCGAAAAGTACGCAAAGGATAATGGATACGCATTTTTCAAACCCTCAGATGTTGGTACAACAAAGGGCAAAGTATATCAACACAGCACTTGGACGCAGGTTTATTCCAATCATCCCGATAGCTTGTATTCCAAAAAACAAGCTATAGAATATCTTTGCCAGTTCTATGAATTTAATGAAAGTCAAGGTTTTTCTACTTGTATAGACTATTGCCTTGCAAGTGACTACTATGAATGGCTTAAATCTGAAGGTGTCAAAAACCCCGAAACTCACACCGCTTGTCAGGATTTGACGGCTTATGTGTTCTTCCCTTGTATGGGCTAATATTTCAGTAGCAATAAACAATAGAATATAGATTTCAGAGCTTTGAAAATATAAATTCAAGGCTCTTTTTCTTTTTCTTTTTCTGACAGTCAAATGAAAATCCAAAGCAGTCCGCGCCCGTAGGACTGCTTTTTTATATATACAAATACAAACCAAGAAAGGAAATCGGTATGAAAAACAAACTCAGAAAAATGTTGAGCTTAGTTTTATCTGTCGTTATTGCTATGTCGGCAATAAGCCTGAACACATTTGCGGCTACAATATTAGATATTAAAGACGGCTCAACAAATAAGTTATATGTTGACTGGTACAGTTATTCATATAACTTCAACGGCAGACTGAACACAAGCACATACGGACAGATAATCAAACTCAATGTTGGTAGCCCAACAGGACAGGTAGCGTATTGTATTCAGTCCTCAAAGGATGCTTGGACAAGCGATTATACGGCACAAAAGACCTACAATTTGTTGTCGTTAACGCAACAGCAGAATTTAAAACACGCTCTGATTTATGGCTATCAGGGTACAACAAAATATGGCTACAACGCTGATACTGAACGTATCGCAACGTCGATCGTCACCTGGAATATCTGTGACGGTTGGTTCAACAACTCTTCCGAAAGCACGGCTGTCGGTATATTCACCGAGGATATGTCAAGCTCTATGGCTACAAATGTCAAGGCTTGCTATAACAAGATCAAAGAGCAGATGTTAAGCCATCTTACTATACCGTCTTACGCTGTAAAGCCTACAGTAACAAATGTGCCAAAGCAGAAAATGACGACTAACAGCGATGGAACATTCACAATAACGCTGACTGATAGTAAAAATGTGTCTAAGTATTATGACTGGCAGACGGCAATTAAAAAATACAGCTATCTTTCGATAATTACAGACACCGAAGGAAAGCTCGTTATAAAGTCAACAAAGCCTATCCCCTCCGGCTCGGCTATAACGCTGACAGCTAAGCGTGACAGTAATAAATATCAGAGCAATATTATTGATGTTGCACCTATGTATATGATTTCGGGTAGCGGCTCACAGAGTTCTGCAACATATGTGCAGGATTACGACCCGAGTGAAGCTAAAATTGCTATTTATTCTGACAGTTTAGGCACAGCTCAGATCAAGAAAGTTTGGGAACACAAGCACGACAGCTCAAGCACACAGGCAAGCAACAGCGACATCTATTTCACGATAAAGAATAGTTCGGGTTCGGCCGTGAAGGCTACTGGCAAGGCAGGCTCGTATACCTACTCTACAAGCGGTTCCGTGAGCCAGTTCAAATTAAACTCAAGTAACACTTTTTTAGTAAAATCGTTACCTGCAGGAACGTATACGGTCTACGAATTTGGTAATGACGGCAACGGTATACCGAATTATACAAGAAAGAATCTCAGTCAAACAGTAACCGTTACAGCCGGAGGCACAGGAACAGTTACTTTCAAAAATACGAGAAATACCGGTACGGGCAAGGTTATAAAAACTTGGGTAGACACCAACGGTAACGCCATAGCCGCAAGCAACAACGTTGAAAGAAATAAGCAGATATATTTCCGCATCAAAAACGCTGACGGAAAATATATAACTGTCAACGGTACGAAGTACAGCGGCTCATATACGTTTACAGGAACATCGACTAAAGCTACATCGCTGTATGTTAATCCCAGTACAGGTACTTTCACTGTTTCCGACCTTCCGACCGGAAAGTACACCGTGTATGAGTATGGCTCTCCGGAGGGCTATTCGGTTAATAAAGCATATCAGACAATTACCATCTCAAGAGATAAAACATCGTCCGTGTCTTTCATAAATAGCGAGGACAGCGGTACGGCTCAGATAAAGAAGGTATGGCTGTCCGATACAACACTGTCAGCTTCAGAAAAAGCAAATCTTGAGAAAAACGTTTACTTTACTGTCAAGGACTCTGACGGTAAGTATATCAAGGTTACAGGCTCGGCAGGAGCGTATGCTTATGCCGGCACTCAGACTACAGCGAACAATTTAAAACTCAGCGGAAGCAAGTTTAATGTAAGCAAGCTCCCTATGGGAACATACACTGTAACAGAGATAAACAACGCAAGCGGTTACAATCCGAAAACGCAGACAAAGACGGTCACAATTGCCAATAAGGGCGAAACAAAAAGCGTATCTTTTACAAACAAATCAACACCTGTTGTTGTTATAAGAAAACATTTCTCTGATGAGGACAATCTGACAGAAGCACAGCTCAAAGAACAGTATGCTAAAGTTACCGTAAATCTGCAGGTGCTTGGCTACAGCGGAAGTGTTTCCTCGAATCCGCCGGCAGGATATTATGTTAATTTTACCGGTAGCAATGGCAATTATACTTTCAAAGATGTAACTGCTACAAAGTCATCTGCATCTGACTTAAAGCTGAATGAAAACGGCGAAATGACTATATCGTTCGGCACTAACACCGCTCCGTATTACTTAGCTGTCATCGAAACGTACAGCGGTACGGATTACGATGTTGATAACCGGGACCAGCGTATTGACCTTGGTGACGGTGATCCGAATGCTGTAATCGACCTTGATGACATTGAGCTTGACAATCAGCTTAAGACAGGTTCTGTGCAGATTGACAAGCAGTTTTTAAATGAAAACGGTGCTATAGAAAATATCCCCGATGACAAACTTGCCGAGGTCGCTTTTAAAATCAAGCACAACGGCAAATATCTCACCTTTACAGGTAGCGACGGTATCTACACATATAAAGGCGAGAACAATACCGGTACAGAATTAAAGCTGAACAAAGCCACATATAACTTTATTGCAAATGAGCTTCCTGCAAGAGAAGAATACACTGTGTACGAAGTAAGCGGTACAACAGGTTACAGCTTTAGCATTGATCCTGTGACATTCACGATCACACCTGCAGGCTCGGTAAAGAAAGTGTTCACCAACAAGGCAATGACCGGCACAATAAGTATTGTTAAGCACAGTGCAGACGGCGTTCTTTCCGGCTGGCAGTTCCGTGTTACAGGCACAGCCAAGACCGGACAGAGTTATGACAAGACCTTTATTACCGATGCAAATGGTAATATCACGATTTCTAATTTAAGAATCGGTGATTACAAGGTTACAGAGGTCAAGACAGGTAAAACGGTTGGTTACATTACCGAGGAAAGCAAAGACATTGAAGTCAAGACCGATACTGTAACAACAGTCAATATCGAGAACAAGCCGTATGCGAATATCGTTATCAACAAGGTTGACAGCGTAAAAGGCACTGCTCTGAGCGGTGCGACATTCGGCATTTACACAGATGCTGAATGTGAAATTCCTGCACAGGCATATACATCGGCTACAGATGATACTCTGACAGACGCAGAAATCACAGAAAGTGCGACAGGCAAGTATACTTGCAATTATCTCCCTATAAGCAGTGCAACAGGTACAACATACTATGTCAAGGAGCTTACAGCTCCCGAACATTACGCTATTGACACAGACGTACACCCGGTAACGCTTAAAACGGCAAATTCAACCGTAGCAGTATCAAACAACGCTACATCGAAATTCTATGAAACGCCTTTAGGCTCGGTCAGAACGACAAAGGTTGACGCAGATCATCCCGATGTACTTCTGAGCGGCGCTGAATTTACTGTATATCAGTCTGATAAGGCTACTGTATACGGCTCGCTCACAGAAACATCAAAGGGTACATATCAGCTTGACGAAATCCCGGCAGGCACATACTACCTCAAGGAAACAAAAGCACCGAAGTATTACAATATCGACAACACATTCTATCAGTTTGTAATTTCTGACGCAGGCAAGGTTGTCGATGTGTCAATCAACGGCAACGACAAGTTCCCGAATGCTCCGCAGAAGGGCAGTATAAAGATAGTCAAGAAAAGTGCGGACGGTGTTCTCAGTGGCTGGCAGTTCAGAGTAACCGGCACAGCCAAGACCGGACAGAGCTACGATCAGACTTTTACTACCGACGCAAAGGGTACAATCACTATAAGCAATCTCCGCATCGGTGATTACAAGGTTATAGAGGTCAAGACCGGCAAGACAGTCGGATATATCACACCTGCAAATCAGACGATTGAAGTAAAGAGCAATGCGACTACTACTGCAACGTTTGAAAACAAGCCTTTCGGTCACATTGTTATCAACAAGGTTGACGCAAAGACAGGCGAAAAGGTAACAGGTGCTACATTCGGTATCTATACCGACAGCACTTGCAAGACAGTAGCAAAGGCGTATAAGTCGGACACTGACAGCACACTTGTAAATGCAGAGATTATCGAAACAGCTACAGGAGTGTACACTTGCAACAACTTACCTATAAGCAGTGCAACAGGTACAACATACTATGTCAAGGAGCTTACAGCTCCTGAAGGCTACTACCTTGACACAAACGCACACGCTGTAACACTTAAAACAGCAAACGCTACTGTATCGGTAAGCAACGAAATCGGAAAATCCGACTTTAACGAATATCCTTACGGTCACGGTGCTGTAATCAAGGAATGGAAACTTGACAAAAGTACAGCAGATATGACAGCCGATGAAATCGCACAGATGAAAGCGGAGCTTGAAAAGAGCCTGTATTTCACTGTAAAGGACAGCAACGGCAAGTACATCACAGCTACAGGTGCAGACGGCGTATACACATATAACGGCGAAAGCACAACAGAATTCAGATACGTTCTGAAAAACAGCAAATTTACAATCGCAGAACTGCCGACCGGCAAGTACACGATAACCGAAATCAACAATGCAGAAGGTTATCTGCCTAAGACACAGGTCAAGACAATCACGGTAACTAAGGACGCAACTGCAAGTGCAGAGTTTGTCAATAAGGTTATTGTAGGAAATGTAACATTGACAAAGGTCGATGAGGACTATCCCGAAAATAAATTGACAGGTGCTGTATTTACAGTTTATAAATCGGACAAGAAAACCGTAGTCGGCACAATGAAAGAAACCGAAACAGGCGTGTACAGCCTTGAGGGACTTGTATACGGCGAATACTATGTGCAGGAAACAAAGGCTCCGAAATACTTCGTCCGTGATGTGAATTTCTACTATTTCCAGATCGTAAATGACGGCGAAACCGTAGAAGTATCTAACGATGAGCTTGGCAAGGGTACATTTATCAACTCACCTCAGAAGGGCGAAATCAAGATAGTAAAGACATCGTACAACAATAAGGTTGAAGGCTTCAAATTTGAGGTTTCCGGTACAACATACACCGGACAGACTTTCAAGAAAACATACACAACTGATAAGGATGGTATTATAAGAATAACTGACCTGAGAGCAGGCGAGTATACCATTCACGAAGTCAAGGATTCTGCTTCGGCAGGCTATCTATTACCTGAAGATAAACAGCTGACGATCGACCGTGACGGTGCAATGCTCGTTGCCAAAATGCACAACGATAAAATACCTGATAATCCTCCGACAGGTGCAGGCGAGGACGGCTTTATGCAGACGGCGGTTATTATCATATCAACGGTAATGATGAGTGCGGCTGTTGTGCTTGCATTCCCGTTATCGAAGCGTAAGAGAAAACGCTAAGCAGCATTAAAATTTTATTGTCACCGGGCGGCAGTCAGCCTGCCGCCTTTGTGGTGGCGATTAAAGGAGGAGAAAGATGAAGAAGAATCAAACATATCATTCTCAGGTGCAACTACGGCTTACCAATCGTGATACTGGAGAGGTGATTTGCTTTAAATTCAAATCGGAATATTCGGATCCGAAAGTTATTTGTTGCTTTGCTATAAATGAACATCTTAAAGAGGGCGACTATTTGATAGAGATTATGTAAGAATGCTTGCTCGAAAACGTGCTACAGGTAGCACATTTAAAGGAGGGCGTAATGGCAAATAAAAACAAATTGCGGCACAAAAACAGCAAATCCATCTTAAAGACCGGTCTTATACTTATCTCCGTTATAGGTGTAATCACATTCCTGATTATATCTTATCTGATTTACAGCTTACAGTGCTACGCATACGACAACAACATATCATCGGATAATTTAAATTTGTCGGTGCTGATAAAATCTATGCCATATTGGACTAATCCAACTTTTACAGCACCTTTTGACATCGGTGCAATAATGCAAAAGCACGGTTCTGTTTGGTATATTTACGTTGTTGCTTTGTCACTGCTTGCACTTATGCTATTCAGTAAAAATTACGATGATTACAAAGGCGTGGAAGCCGGAAGTGCCGATTGGGCAACTAAGCGTGACGAAAAGGACAACAGCGATGAAACCGGTATTCCAATCGGAAACAAGTTCTATGTTACCGTTAACAATCCGCATGGACGTTACTATGAACCGCATAATCTGAACGAAATACTAATCGGCGGTCCCGGTGCTGTCTCTTATACACATCTCCGAGCCC
>ENA-OZUC01000625-OZUC01000625.1-human-gut-metagenome-genome-assembly--contig:-NODE-625-length-6569-cov-3.491096_pt1 | contig 6569 bp, 8 predicted proteins | sample MGYA00243433_ERZ654021 | MGnify/ENA primary metagenome ERZ654021 (study PRJEB26926, sample SAMN06164715) | human gut metagenome | biome: ENVO:00009003; feature: ENVO:2100002; material: ENVO:00002003...
CAGGCAGACAAACCGACAAATTGTTCAAAAGCCAAGAGTTTGGCGAAAATTGCAGGTTTCTGCGATATAAATCCAAGTTTATAAGGGCAGGCGGAGCATCAGCTCCGCCGGAATGCCCGTTATATTATGCCTGAACGGTTATGATAAACGGCTGTATCTGCATATTCATACAGACGGAATCAATTACAGTGCGGACAATACCGCAAAGGAAGGAAATATATGATAATACTTACAAAGCTCAACGGGGAAAAGTTTATGCTTAATCCCGATCTTATCGAAATAGTAACGGAAAATCCCGACACAGTAATTACCACGAGTACGGGACATTCATACATAGTTGAGCAGTCGATGAACGAGATACTTTCTCTCATCAAGGAATACAGGCTGTCTGTAAGACGTCAGCGTCTCGAGAGAAGCATATAAATTGTGAATATTACAGCCGTTGGCTGTGCTATATAAACCCTTACAGGAGGAAGTTATTTTGAATATTACGATCATCATAGGCTGGGTAGTATCATTCGGTCTGGTTACATTCGGTATATTTAACGGCGGTCAGCTTGACTGGTTCATAGATGTACCTTCGCTTGCTATCACCGTCGGAGGTACTATAGGCTGTCTTTTCGCCTCGTTCCCGCTCTCATACCTTAAAAATCTGCCGAAGTATCTGAAGCTGGCGTTGTTCCCTAAAAAATTCAATCCGCAAAGCTACATAGAACAGATAGTCGAATTTGCAAAAATCGCCAGAACAAAAGGTCTTATCTCGCTTGAAGACAGTGCGAACAAGTGTGAGGATCCGTTCCTCAAGGAAAGCCTTATGCTGATAGTAGACGCAAACGACCTTGATAAAGTAAAAAGTATGCTTGACGACGCAATAGACTTTATGTGTGAGCGTCACGAAAGAGGCAGACTTTTCTTTGAAAAAGGTATGTCTGTATTCCCCGCATTCGGAATGCTGGGTACTCTTGTCGGCCTTGTAAATATGCTTAAGGGTATGGGTGCCGACTCAAGCAACCTGTCAAGCGGTATGGCGGTTGCGCTTATCACGACCTTCTACGGCTCGCTGTTCTCAAACGTATTGTTTGCGCCGATCGCATCATCGCTGAAGAACAGTCACGAGCAGGAGCTTCTTTGTATGCAGATAATAGAGGAAGGCGTGCTGTCGATTGCGGCAGGCTCAAACCCCAGACTTATTCAGGAAAAACTCGAATTTATGCTTGCACAGACTGATATAAAGAAGAAGGGCAGCAAGTAACAATATCCGCCTGTTTCCGACAGGACGGGAAATACGGCTGAAGCAAAAGGAATTTAGTATTGAAATAATCGCTGAAATGTGATACAATATATTGGTTAAGCGTCAGAAGAAAGGCGGTGGAGAAAAATGGCGAAAAGAAGAGCCGAAAGCGGCGAAGAAAAGGGTAACTGGCTTGATACCTATGCTGATATGGTTACGCTTCTGTTGTGCTTTTTCGTATTGCTGTACTCTGCATCATCGGTAGACGAAACGAAATGGCAGTACATATATCAATCCTTTACGTCAAGCGGAAGCTATATAAACCCATTCGTAATGGACGAACAGCCGAAGAATAACGCTGCCGATACAAACGGTAATGCCGAAGCTCCTCCGAACACTCAGAACGGCGGTACTACAAGCGAACAGACAGAGGGTCTTCCCTCCGACTTCAATCAGCTTTACAGCTTCTTAAAGACAACAACGGATAAAAACGATCTTGGTCAGTATGTGTATATCGAGCAGACCCCGACAAGAATATTTATCCGATTCAACAATACGATAATGTTTGACGGCAACAGTGCGGTGCTGAAGGAAGAAGGCAAGCAGGTACTCAACAAGTTCATGCCCGGTATAAAGGCGGTCAACAAGTATATAAAATCCTGCTCGGTTTCGGGTCATACCGCAAAGGCGGTATCGGATGTCAACGACTGGGATCTGTCGGCGGCAAGAGCGTCAAGCGTTGTAAAATATATGGACTACAACCGCTGTGTTGACAGCGAGAAGTTCACTGTAGAGGGAAAAGCGTGCTATACGCCTATTGCCGACAACTCAACAGCTGAAGGCAGAGCGGCGAACAGACGTGTAGAGATTATGATAGTGAGAGCGCAGCTTGACACTACCTCACAGGCTGTCATAGACGATATTCTGAAATACGAATACAGGCTGAACGGTGCGAACACCGATCCTTATGAACGCAACGACAGCAACAGCTCGGACGTCAACAGTGACGTTGTAAACGAAATAATCGACAATATGGAAAGCAAGTATGACAGCAACCCGGGCGACGGCAACAACAGCACAAACGCCGCAGGACCGAAATACGAGCCGTCATATACGGGCATTCCTACAGATATACTGACATCGGCACCGACCGAAACGTCAGAATAAGAGAAAACAAGAAAGGGGGGCGAATTTTTGGCTGATACCCTTACGTAAGAACAAATAGACGCAATGCTGTCAAGCGTACTTTCGGGCGGAGATACCGCATCGCTTGACACGCACGAAGAAAAGGAAGAAATCAAGGAGTATGACTTCCGTACTCCGAAGAAGTTCACTAAGGAACAGATAAAGATACTTGAGAGGATATTCGAGAATTATTCAAGGCATCTTTCATCTTACATAACAGGTTTGTTAAGGCTGTACTGCAAGGTTTCGCTTGCAAGCATAGAGGAACAGAAGTATTTTGAGTTCAGCAATGCTCTTCCGGATTATACGATAATGGGTATTGTCGATCTCGGCATAGAGGACGATGATATTGAGGAAAGCAATGCGGTTTTACAGCTGTCAAACTCGCTCACCTTTACAATGATCGACCGTATGCTCGGTGGCAGAGGTACATATCAGGATACCGACAGGGATTTTACGGAAATAGAGATAAACGTAATGCGTGGCATTGTTGAACGCTTTACCTCGCTTATGTCGCAGGCATGGGACGGATATGTTGATACCAATCCAAAGCTGGAATCAATAGAAACAAACTCAAGGGTAATATCCGCCGCAGACGCCGATGAAACAATGATTATCGTTGCGATGGAGGTAACGGTAAACGATTCAAAATCCATAGTATCGTTCTGTATGTCGGCAATTACTATGGATCAGATAATGAAGAAATTCTCGGCTAAGTTCAGCTCGGGCAAAAGGGCAGGAAGTCCCACTAAGGAAACGGAGCGTAAGGAAAACCTTATGTCAACGCTTTCGCAGTCGGAGCTTACTGTTACGGCGGTGCTTGACGATACAATGCTCACGCTCCGTGACGTTCTGAATCTGCAGGTAAATGACATAATACCGCTGAACAAGCCGATTACCGACAACGTACAGCTAAAAGTGGGAAGTACCTGCTGGTTTGACGGAAAGCTCGGTACACTGAACGGAAAGAAAGCGTTCAGGATTGATAATATACTAAAGAATTGAGGTAAGGCAAATGGGAAAACTGACCACTCTGTCGGAGTTGCAGCTTGACGCTATCGGCGAGATAATGAATATCAGTATGGGAAGTGCGGCTACCGCTGTTTCCGAGCTGCTCAACGCCAAAGTGTGGATCACTACGCCGAAGGTAACCGTAGTTCAGGCATCAGAGCTTAACTACGACAGACTTGAACCTGCGATATGCGTAAAGATCGAGTACATAAAAGGGCTTTCCGGCTCAAACCTGATGATCTTAAAGCAGGACGATGTACAGCTGATACTTAATCAGCTTATGGGCAAGCCGCCCGTTATATCTCCTGATTTTGAGTTTGATGAGCTGAATATCAGTGCGGTAAGCGAAGTAATGAATCAGATGATGGGAGCTTCTTCGACGGCTCTGTCGGAATTTCTGGGTATGGGTATTGATATATCGACACCTACTCCGTACATTCTCAGCGAGGTAAATATTGCCGACCTGCAGAATTATGAGCAGACGGATATGGTTGCCGCTATCAATTTTGACCTTACCATTGACGGTGTTATAAAATCGGAATTTATATCGGTGCTTGATATAGATCTTGCGGCAACGCTTGCCGACAGAATGATCGGCGGTGCGACATCTCCCGAACCGATTGTGACAGAACCTGCACCTGCTCCGGCACCTCAGCCTGTTCCGCAGGCAGAACCCGTTCAGCAGGCGGCTCCTGTTCAACAGGCAACACCTGTACCGCAGGCAACACCCATGCCGCAGGTAGCACCCGTTCAGCAAGCGGCTCCTGTACCGCAAGCGGCACCCATGCCACAGGTAGCACCTGTGCCACAGGCGGATATGTATGCACAGCAGGGATACTACGGATACCCGAATCCTGCTATGAATCCTGCAATGTATGGTCAGCCGGTACAGCCTGTTATGCAGCCGCAGCCGGCGGTAAACTACCGTAATGCCCAGCTTGCGCAGTTTGAGAGCTTTGAAGCTCCGCTCGGCTCGGAACAGAAGGAAAACTTACAGCTCCTTATGGACGTACCGCTTCAGATCTCTGTCGAGATAGGCTCGACTAAGAAGAAAATCAAGGATATACTTGAGTTCTCGCAGGGTACTATCATAGAGCTTGAAAGACAGGCAGGCGCACCCGTTGACGTTATGGTAAACGGAAACCTCATCGCAAGGGGCGACGTTGTTGTTATAGACGATAACTTTGCGGTAAGAATAACGGAAATAGTAAAATCGAAATTTATGGACAGCCTCGGTAAAGGCGAATAACATATAATAAAACAGGGATACGAAAGGAAACCTTACACTTATGGATAAGAAGATATTACTTGTAGACGATGCGGCATTCATGCGTATGCTTATCCGCAACACACTTACGACAAACGGCTACACAAATATACTTGAGGCGGCTGACGGCGAAATAGCGGTTTCGACATATTCCGCAGAGAAGCCCGACCTTGTTATAATGGACATAACAATGCCCAACAAGACCGGTATCGAGGCACTCAAGGAAATCAAGGCTATGGATCCCGGCGCTAAGGTCGTAATGTGCAGTGCTATGGGTCAGGAAGCTATGGTTGTCGAGGCTATCAAGCTCGGCGCACTTGACTTCATCGTAAAGCCGTTCAAGGCTGAGAGAATACTTCAGACCGTTAAGAAAATACTTGACTGATGGAATACGTACAGCTTGTATGTGCGCTTATCGGCGTACTTGCACTGATTTTTCTGTTCTTCTGGGTACTGAGAAAGGTAAACAAGGGGATACTGAGCGTAAGCGGAAAACGGCTCAAGGTGCTTGACCGTGCCTCGCTAGGCGGTGAAAAATCGGTGGTTGTCGTGAGCGTTGCAGGAAAGTGTATGGTACTTGGTGTGACTGCCGGCAGGATAGACAAGATTGAGGATCTGTCAATCACGGAAGAAGAATATATGTCTGAGCTTTATCCTGAGGGAAGCGGAAGGCAGGATAACTTCTTCGCCGCCTTCAGTGACGCAATGGCTAAAAACATAAAGAATATGAGAGGGAAGAAAGCCAGCCGTGACGAAGAATCGGACTACGGCGATGAGCTTCCCGATGTTCGCAAAACCGATGACGGAACAAATTCCGATGACAAAAATTCTGACGAGAGGAACACGGAGTCGAAATGACAAAAGCTTTTGGTCTTACGATTAGAAAAATGTTTATCGACAACAAGCGGATTTTTATCCGCTTTATCGTGTCTTTAACGGTATGTATCGCACTTATCGGTGTGCTGTGCAGTGTAACGGCATTTGCGGCGGATAACAATGCGTCAGGCAACGCAGGTACAACATCCGCAATTACCGATACAACATCCGGCAATACATCAGGCGGTACGGAATCTGCAAGCTCATCGGTGATGAAGGATCTTATCGGGGTAGACGGCTCGCAGTCGCTTGAGGTAATACTGCTTGTGACCGTGCTTTCGCTTGCGCCGTCGCTGCTTGTGATGATGACCTCGTTTGCGAGGATCATTATCTGCTTCAGCTTTCTGAGAACGGCAATGCAGACGCAGTCCACGCCGCCTAATATGGTGCTTACGGGATTGTCGCTTTTCCTTACGATATTCATAATGTGGCCTGTTTTCTCGGAGATAAACGAAACGGCATATCAGCCGTATGCGGCAGGCGAGATGACAATGGAACAGGCTATTGACGCCGCAGGAAAGCCGCTCAAGACTTTTATGCTCAAGCAGACCACGAATGACGATATGAAGTTTTTTCTGGATCTAAAGGGTCAGAGTATGAGCGATGTCACAGGCGGTGCGACAGACAATATAACACTTGAAAACTACAGCGAGAAGCTGGGCTTTGAAACAGTAATTCCCGCTTTTATAGTAAGCGAGCTGAAACGTGCGTTCCAGATGGGCTTTCTGATATTCATACCGTTCCTTGTTATCGACCTTGTAGTATCGTCGACGCTTATGGCAATGGGTATGATGATGCTGCCGCCGGCGATGATTTCGCTGCCGTTCAAGATAATACTTTTCGTGCTTGTAGACGGCTGGCAGCTGATGGTCGGAACGATCGTGAACTCGTATAATTTGTAGCATAATATTCCTTGAAGGGAGGGCTTGATCTGACACAGGATATAGCAATGGCTGTCTCTTATACACATCTGACGCTGCCGACGAAGCTAGAAGTGTA
>ENA-OZUC01000651-OZUC01000651.1-human-gut-metagenome-genome-assembly--contig:-NODE-651-length-6395-cov-4.849369_pt1 | contig 6395 bp, 4 predicted proteins | sample MGYA00243433_ERZ654021 | MGnify/ENA primary metagenome ERZ654021 (study PRJEB26926, sample SAMN06164715) | human gut metagenome | biome: ENVO:00009003; feature: ENVO:2100002; material: ENVO:00002003...
CTTCTAGCTTCGTCGGCAGCGTCAGATGTGTATAAGAGACAGTTGCATAATAGCGTTGAGGAAGCGTTTCACCTTTACATCTCCCAGGCCGCCGCGTTGATAATGAGCTTTCAGTTCATCGAGGCTCGGATAGTCGGGCAGATAACGTTCGAAATGTTCGGGACGGCAGAAGGCATCCAAATATGTAAATACGGTATTACCTTCAATCTTGCCCGGATCCTGTACGCGGAGGTGTCCCGGATCGGTATACATACTCATGATTTTCTTCTGAATTTCTTCCGGTTCTTCCGAAAGGTAGATACAGTTTCCGAGTGATTTACTCATTTTAGCTTTACCGTCAGTTCCCGGAAGACGCAGGCAGGCTGCATTGTCCGGCAACAGGATTTCCGGTTCTACCAATGTCTCACCATATATATAGTTGAAACGGCGTACGATTTCACGAGCTTGTTCAATCATCGGTTCCTGGTCTTCGCCCACGGGCACGGTGGTGGCGCGGAAAGCGGTGATGTCCGCTGCCTGGCTGATGGGGTAGGTGAAGAAGCCTACGGGGATGCTTGTCTCGAAGTTACGCATCTGGATTTCGGTCTTTACCGTCGGGTTGCGTTGCAGGCGGCTCACGGTCACCAGGTCCATGTAGTAGAAGGTCAGCTCGCAGAGTTCCGGTATCTGGGATTGGATGAAGATGGTGCTCTTCGTCGGGTCCAGTCCGCAAGCCAGGTAGTCCAGTGCCACCTCGATGACGTTCTGGCGCACCTTTTCTGGATTCTCCATATTGTCCGTCAGCGCTTGTGCGTCGGCGATGAAGACGAAGGTCTTGTCGTACAAGCCGGAGTTTTGCAGTTCCACTCTTCTTCTCAATGAGCCTACATAGTGTCCTATGTGCAGGCGTCCTGTGGGGCGGTCGCCCGTAAGGATGATTTTTTCTTTTGCCATATTATGTATTTTTTAGTTTCTTCATTGTATAAAAGCCATTAGGGCTGGCAAAGATACCTATAATTATCGAAACCTCAAGGGATGACGCTTTCTTTCCTTTTCACGTACACCTTATGGCTTCCGATGCCGCTTGTATCGATTCCGCTGCCGGGAGTGTGGGCCCATTTACGCAGTTCCACAGTGGCGGTGGAGCGGACGAGTCCGGTCAGTTGCCGGTAGATGCTGACAGTAAGGAAGGCGTGTTTGTCCAGATACTGATGCGCCAGAGCCAGACGTTGTTCGGGGGTGTATTTCTTCGACGAGTGTGCGGGTTTCCAGGAGGCACGTTCCAGTTCGCACCAATGGTTGGTTTCTCTAATCAAGGCTTTATCCGTGCGGAAGTTCACGCCACTTACGTAGATGCTCCGTGCGTTTCGCTTCGTGGTGCTTTCTTGGGGCTGTTCGCGTTCCTTGTCGGGGTAGATGGACAGTGCGGGGGTAAATACGCCCAATCCTTCTATCTTCACCGAGCGTCCCATTCCCATTTCGTGGGCCAGGGCTTCGCCCAACTCGCAGATGATTCCTTCGGTTACGCCTTTCGAGAATCCCGAGGTCATGGCGATGTATTCCGCCAGTTCGCGCGTGCTGGTCTGTCCGGTCATCACCATCTTGGGGTAGGTGATCGGTTCGCCCGTGCCTTGCAAGTCGGGCATTTCTTTCATTTGGTAGCGTGTGGTCATTGTTGCGTTCTCCTTTCTTTTCTTTCCTTCGTTGCAAAGTCCTTTTCCCTGCGGAGCAAAGTTCTTTTGGTGGCGGAGAAATCTTAGAATAAAGCCTTTATTCCAAGGAATAGAAATTTTATTTTTAAGAATAAAGGCTTTGTTTGTAGAAACAGAATCCTTGTTCTATTTTTGTATAGGCACAAAGGTAAGTTTCCGTGGCGAGAAAAGCAAGTTTTGGTGGGGAGAATCTTCATATTTATCTGCAAATGCCTTTACTGAGGTATAGTCTTTCTTTTTTATATGGAATCGCATTTTTCGGAAAAAGATTTCGGTTGCGGGTGGCGGTCGTTCTTCTATTATGGAGGATGACGTTTCTTTTATGCAAAAAAACATGCCACAATTTGCTCTTTTCGTAAATAAGTCGTTACTTTGCACAAATTTTAAAGAGACTATGCAATCGCAGGAAATGAGAAGCAAATATAACCTCCGTTCGAATGAATTTCATTCGGGAGCCGTCAGTTTCTCTTTTTTCGAGAAAGATATTTTTAGTTCTTTGGTAATGCGTTAATCCTTTATTGGGTGACGCATTTTTTTTGTGAAATAGCTACAACTCGTAGTTCGTAGCTTGTAACTCGTAACTTAATAGACAACAAGAGAATATGGAAAAGAATTTAAAGAAAGTGCTTGTCTTGGGTTCTGGTGCGCTCAAGATTGGTCAGGCCGGAGAGTTTGACTATTCCGGTTCGCAGGCGCTGAAGGCGTTGCGCGAAGAAGGTATCGGTTCTGTTTTGGTAAACCCGAACATTGCTACTATCCAGACATCGGAAGGTATCGCCGATCAAGTTTATTTCTTGCCGGTAACTCCTTATTTCGTGGAAGAAATCATCAAGAAAGAACGTCCCGACGGCATTTTGCTGGCATTCGGCGGACAGACGGCGCTGAACTGCGGTACGGAACTCTACCAGAACGGAATTCTTCAGAAATATGGCGTGCGCGTGCTGGGTACCTCCGTTGAGGCGATTATGTACACCGAAGACCGTGACCTCTTTGTGAAGAAGCTGGACGAGATTCCGATGAAGACTCCGAAGAGCCACGCTGTGGAGAGCATGGAAGACGCACTGAAGGCAGCCCGCGAGATTGGCTACCCCGTGATGGTGCGCTCGGCTTATGCTCTGGGCGGACTGGGAAGCGGTATTTGTCCGGACGAGGAAGCCTTCATTAAATTGGCCGAAAGCTCTTTCACTTTCTCCAAGCAGATTCTGGTAGAAGAGTCTCTGAAGGGTTGGAAGGAAATTGAATTTGAGGTAATCCGCGATGCCAACGACCACTGCTTCACGGTGGCAAGCATGGAAAACTTCGACCCGCTGGGTATTCATACGGGTGAGTCCATCGTAGTGGCTCCCACTTGCTCATTGACCGACGAGCAGGTGAAAATGTTGCAGGAACTCTCCACCAAATGTATCCGCCACCTGGGCATCGTGGGTGAATGTAACATCCAGTATGCGTTCAACGCCGAGACAAACGACTATCGTGTCATCGAGGTGAACGCACGTCTCTCCCGTTCTTCCGCATTGGCTTCCAAGGCTACCGGTTATCCGCTGGCATTCGTGGCTGCCAAGATTGCTTTGGGCTATACGCTCGACCAGATTGGCGAGATGGGAACTCCCAACTCTGCATATGCCGCTCCGCAGCTGGATTACTTGATTTGCAAGATTCCGCGTTGGGACTTGACGAAGTTCGTAGGTGTCAGCCGCGAAATCGGTTCGAGCATGAAGTCCGTGGGTGAAATTATGTCCATCGGTCGCTCTTTCGAAGAAATCATTCAGAAAGGTCTGCGTATGATTGGTCAGGGAATGCACGGCTTCGTGGGTAATGAAGACGTGGAATTCGAGGACCTGGATTATGAACTGTCGCACCCCACCGACCTGCGTGTCTTTGCTATTGCCGAGGCTTTGGAAAAGGGATATACCATCGACCGTATCTTCGAGCTGACCAAGATTGATCCCTGGTTCTTGGGCAAGCTGAAGAACATCGTAGACTACAAGCAGAAACTTTCTCAATATAATAAGGTAGAAGACATTCCTGCCGATGTGCTGCGCGAAGCAAAAGTGCTTGGCTTCTCCGACTTCCAGATTGCCCGCTTCGTACTGAATCCGCAAGGCAATATGGAGAAGGAAAACCTCGCCGTACGTGCCCGTCGTAAAGAGCTGGGCATCCTGCCTGCCGTGAAGCGCATCAATACGGTGGCTTCCGAACATCCGGAACTGACGAACTACCTCTACATGACGTATGCCGTTCAGGGTTATGATGTGAACTATTATAAGAATGAAAAATCAGTGGTTGTGCTTGGTTCGGGCGCTTACCGCATCGGTTCGTCTGTAGAGTTCGACTGGTGTTCGGTGAACGCCATCCAGACTGCCCGCAAGCTGGGCTACAAGTCCATCATGATTAACTATAACCCCGAAACCGTTTCTACGGACTACGACATGTGCGACCGTCTCTACTTCGACGAGCTCTCCTTCGAGCGTGTGCTCGACGTTATCGACCTGGAGCAGCCGCGCGGTGTCATCGTCTCAGTGGGTGGACAGATTCCGAACAACCTGGCTATGAAGCTTCACCGCCAGTCAGTTCCCGTGCTGGGTACTTCACCCATCTCCATCGACCGTGCAGAAAACCGTAACAAGTTCTCCGCTATGCTCGACCAGCTGGGCATCGACCAGCCGGCTTGGCAGGAACTCACCAGCCTGGAAGATGTGAAAGGCTTTGTAGAGAAGGTGGGCTATCCGGTACTGGTGCGTCCGTCTTACGTACTCTCCGGTGCTGCGATGAACGTATGCTACGACGAAGAAGAGCTGGAAAACTTCTTGAAGATGGCTGCCGAAGTATCTAAGGAATATCCGGTTGTTGTATCCCAGTTCTTGCAGAACACCAAGGAAATCGAGTTCGACGCTGTTGCCCAAAACGGTGAAGTGGTGGAATACGCCATCTCCGAGCACGTAGAGTTTGCCGGTGTACACTCCGGTGACGCTACTCTGGTATTCCCGGCACAGAAGATTTACTTTGCAACGGCACGCCGCATTAAAAAAATCAGCCGCCAGATTGCAAAGGAACTCAATATCTCCGGTCCTTTCAACATCCAGTTCCTGGCTCGCAACAACGAGGTGAAGGTTATCGAGTGTAACCTCCGTGCATCGCGCAGCTTCCCGTTCGTATCGAAGGTGCTGAAGCGCAACTTCATCGAGACTGCTACCCGCATCATGCTCGACGCTCCTTATACACAACCGGACAAGTCGGCATTCGACATCGACCGCATCGGTGTAAAGGCAAGCCAGTTCTCCTTCTCCCGTCTGCACAAGGCAGACCCGGTGTTGGGTGTAGACATGTCATCTACCGGTGAGGTGGGCTGCATTGGCGATGATTTCTCCGAAGCGTTGCTGAATGCCATGATTGCTACCGGATTCAGAATCCCTCGTCCCGAGAAGGGCGTGATGTTCTCCTCCGGAGCCATGAAGTCCAAGGTAGATTTGCTGGATGCCAGCCGCATGCTCTTTGCCAAAGGCTATAAGATTTATGCTACGGCAGGTACAGCCGCTTTCCTCAACGCTCACGGCGTGACGACGGAGGCCGTTTACTGGCCGGATGAACGCCCGGATGCGGAAAACAACGTGATGACGATGATTGCCGACCATGCCTTCGACTTGATTGTCAACATCCCGAAGAACCATACGAAACGTGAGCTGACCAATGGCTACAAGATTCGTCGCGGCGCCATCGACCACAATATCCCGTTGATTACCAATGCCCGCCTCGCAAGTGCCTTTATCGAGGCATTCTGCGAAATGAATCTGGAAGGTATCCAGATTAAGAGCTGGCAGGAGTACAAATAATTTGTTTGCTCTGTAAACGATTGCAGGAGCGGAAGGCCGAAAGGTTTTCCGCTCTTTTGTTATACTGGGTTTATTTCCCTATCTTTGTTCGGGGTTGGGTCTCTGTATGAATCAAAAGAAGAAACAATATGAATGAAGTAGAAAAAATGCGTAGCTCCCAGCTGGCGGACATGTCCGCTCCGGAGATACAGGTAAAGTTCGAGCATGCCAAGCGCTTGCTGGCAAAGATGCGTGTGATGAGTACTTACGATGAGGATTACCGGAGCTTGCTGGAGGAACTGGTACCGGGTATTCCCGCCACGTCCGTCATCTGTCCGCCGTTCCATTGCGACCACGGGGATGGTATCCGGCTGGGTGAGCATGTCTTTGTCAATGCCAATTGCACTTTCCTGGACGGGGGATATATCACGATTGGTACCCATACGTTAGTCGGTCCATGCGTACAGATATACACTCCCCATCATCCGATGGATTATATCGAGCGTCGTACGGAAAAGGAATATGCCTATCCGGTGACGATAGGAGAGGATTGCTGGATTGGCGGCGGTGCCATTTTGTGTCCGGGCGTCACCATCGGCGACCGTTGTATCATCGGTGCGGGTAGTGTGGTGACGAAAGATATTCCATCCGATAGCATAGCCGTTGGCAATCCGGCAAAGGTTATCCGGAAAAATGAGGCAAAAAAGTGAACGTACTAAATGCTTGAAAAACAGAGCGTGTCGCTAAATGACTAAAAAAATATCGAAAAATATTATGCAAAAGTTTTGGTAATGTCAAAATAAGCTGTACCTTTGCATCGCTTTTGAAACGGAAGTGTACGGGCGTTTAGCTCAGCTGGTTCAGAGCATCTGCCTTACAAGCAGAGGGTCGGCGG
>ENA-OZUC01000757-OZUC01000757.1-human-gut-metagenome-genome-assembly--contig:-NODE-757-length-5728-cov-4.308655_pt1 | contig 5728 bp, 6 predicted proteins | sample MGYA00243433_ERZ654021 | MGnify/ENA primary metagenome ERZ654021 (study PRJEB26926, sample SAMN06164715) | human gut metagenome | biome: ENVO:00009003; feature: ENVO:2100002; material: ENVO:00002003...
ATACGAGATCATGCCTAGTCTCGTGGGCTCGGAGATGTGTATAAGAGACAGGGACTGAACAGATTGGCAAAGTAAGGAACAAAGTTCAGATAATAATCAAAAACTATGGCTTTCCATGGCGCTTCGTGTGACATGAACTTGTCCATCTTCTCATTAAAGTCGAATACCACTGCAATAGAGATAATCAATGCAATGGCAAACACATAAGTTCCGAGGAACTTCTTGATAATGTAGAAGTCGAGCCGCTTCAACCACTTCCAGTTATCCGGCAACTTTATACCTTTTATTTTCCAGTTCAGTTTTCTCATAACCTTGTCGATACGCGTTTTACCATCATCGGTTTCCATGTAGAGAAGTCACCGGCAATGATGTGCTTGCGGGCTTCACCCACCAGCCACAGATAAAAAGCCAAATTATGGATAGATGCAATTTGCATAGCCAGCAATTCTTGTGCATGGAACAGATGGCGCAGATACGCTTTACTATATAAGGTATCTACAGCAGAAGCTCCGTCTGCTTCAATAGGAGAGAAGTCTGTTTCCCATTTCTTATTGCGCATATTGATGATACCGTCTTTGGTAAACAACATACCATTCCGTCCGTTTCGGGTTGGCATCACGCAATCAAACATATCTACGCCACGCTCTATGCCTTCCAGGATATTTACCGGTGTACCTACCCCCATCAGATAACGGGGTTTATCTTTCGGCAGAATCTCGTTCACCAACTCAATCATCTCATACATCTTGTCTACCGGCTCACCTACTGCCAAACCACCGATAGCATTACCATCCGCACCCTTCGATGCAATGAATTCCGCTGACTCCTTGCGAAGATCAGGATATATACATCCTTGAACAATGGGGAAAAGCGACTGTTGGTATCCATATTTTGGTTCCGTCTCATTGAAACGCTGAATACAACGGTCCAGCCAACGGTGTGTCAGTCCTAATGACTTTTTGGCATACGCATAATCCGAATCTCCCGGAGGACACTCGTCAAAAGCCATCATAATATCTGCACCAATCGTACGTTCGATATCCATTACCTTTTCGGGAGTGAAGATATGTTTGCTACCATCAATATGTGAACGGAATTCTGCACCTTCTTCCCGTAATTTACGAATACCCGACAATGAAAAGACCTGGAAACCACCACTATCCGTCAACATCGGACGGTCAAAACCGTTGAACTTATGAAGTCCTCCGGCTTTTTCCAATACATCCAATCCCGGACGCAGGTACAGATGATAGGTATTTCCTAATATGATCTGCGCCTCGATATCTTCTTTCAGTTCGGTTACATGCACACCTTTCACCGTTCCTACGGTACCTACCGGCATAAAGATAGGTGTTGCTATCTGCCCGTGATCGGTGGTTATCAATCCTGCACGCGCGTTACTTTTACTGTCTGTATATTGTAAGTCGAATGTCATTCTGCTTTCTTTTCTGTCTTTTCTTTCTTTACGGACAAGTCAATGGCATCGGCTACCTTTTCATTGGTCAGCGCAATGGCAAATACTTCTTTCACATCTTTCACGTAGTGGAAAGTCAATCCCTTGAGGTAGATTTCCTGTATTTCGTCAATATTCTTACGATTCTCTTCACTCAAGATAATGTTCTTGATGCCGGCACGTTTGGCAGCCAGAATCTTTTCCTTAATACCTCCTACGGGAAGCACCTTACCACGAAGTGTTATTTCTCCTGTCATAGCAAGATTCGCTTTTACCTTACGTTGGGTGAGGGCAGAAGCAAGAGATGTGGCCATCGTAATACCGGCTGAAGGTCCATCCTTAGGAATAGCACCTTCCGGTACATGTACATGAATATTCCAATTATCAAAGATTTCTTCATCCAGATTTAACAAAGAAGCATGTGCCTTGATATATTCCAAAGCCAGCATTGCAGATTCCTTCATGACGTCGCCCAGATTTCCGGTCAATGTCAGACGTCCGCCTTTTCCACGACTTAAACTGGTTTCTACAAACAAGATTTCTCCGCCTACGGCAGTCCATGCCAGTCCAGTGACTACACCAGCGTAATCATTACCCTGATATTTATCACGGGTATACTCCGGTGCTCCGAGGAATTCATATAAATCTCCCGGCTTAATCTCCTGTTTGGCAAAATAACCATCTGTAGCATACTGACGTGCTGATTTACGAAGTATCTTACCTATTTTCTTCTCCAGTTCACGTACGCCGCTTTCACGAGTATACGACTCGATAATTGCCTCCAGCGTATTCTTCGGTATCTTGATATCATTCTTCTTCATACCGTTAGCTTCCAGTTCTTTCGGAACCAAATGGCGGCGGGCAATCTCTATTTTCTCTTCGGTGATATAACCACTTACCTCAATCAACTCCATACGGTCGAGCAAAGGTCCGGGAATAGTATTCAGGTTATTTGCAGTAGCTATGAACATCACTTTAGACAAATCATAATCTACATCCAGGAAGTTATCATGGAATGTTGTATTCTGTTCCGGATCGAGTACTTCAAGCAGGGCAGAAGAGGGATCCCCCTGACGGTCTGAGCTAACTTTGTCAATTTCGTCCAAGATAAACACCGGATTTGATGAACCTGCCTTGATCAGACTCTTGATAATACGTCCCGGCATAGCACCGATATATGTCTTGCGGTGTCCACGGATTTCAGCTTCATCATGCACACCACCCAATGACATACGAATGTACTTACGCTTCAAGGCAGCAGCGATAGAACGTCCCAAAGAAGTTTTACCCACTCCCGGAGGGCCGTACAAGCAGATAATAGGCGACTTCATGTCACCTTTCAACTTCAATACAGCCAAGTGCTCCAAAATACGTTCTTTCACCTTCTCCAAGCCATAATGATCTTTATTTAAAGTCTTTTCGGCATTGATCAGATTGAAATTATCCGTAGTATATATTCCCCATGGCAAACTCAACATAGTTTGCAGATAATTAAGTTGCACACTGTAATCAGGAGATTGCGGATGTGTACGCTCCAATTTATCCACCTCTTTCATAAAGGTGTCTCTCACTTCTACACTCCATTTAGTAGTGAGTGCTTTGCGGCGCAGCTCTTCAATTTCCTGTTCCTGGCCACCGCCACCCAGTTCATCCTGAATGGTTTTAATTTGCTGTTGCAGGAAGTATTCACGTTGTTGTTGGTCAATATCTTCTCGTGCACGCATCTGTATGGACTCCTTAATCTCGGCAAGCTGCACTTCCCGGTTCAGTATCTCTAATAGACGGTAAGTACGTGCCCGCAATGAGTCAATACGTAGCAACTCAATCTTTTCATCTTTCTTCAATGGAAGATTCGTGCAAATAAAATCTACCAGGAACATAGGATTAGTAATGTTCTTGATAGCAAATGCAGAATCCTGCGGGAACATATCAGATGATTTGATATATCTTATAGTCAGATCCTTACAAGCTTCCACCAAAGCATGGAACTCTTTATCATTTTTATCGGGAATATCTTCTTCCAGTGCCTTTACGCGTCCTTTCAAATACGGAGTTATATCTACAATTTCTTCCAACTCCATACGTTTGACGCCTTGCAGGATAATCGTTGTTGTCTGATCAGGCATCTCCAGGATACGGATAATCTTACCGATCGTACCAATGGTATGCAAATCTTCCAACATTGGCATTTCGGTTTCAGCCACTTTCTGACAGACTACTCCGATATATGCACTCTTCTTTTCTGCTTCACGCACTAATTTCATGGAAGTCTTTCTCCCGACAGATACTGGCATAAACACACCTGGAAATAAAACCATATTCCGTAAAGGCAATATCGGAAGTATCTCATTCACTTCAATATCCATCAATTGTTCCTCATTCCCCTCAAAATCAGCAATTACTGAGAAAGAGTTTCCTTCTTCTCTCGTCTCCATATCTTTTAGGTAAAGTCTTTTCTTCATTTTGTTCTTTTTAATTTTACGTCACACTGACAGGGCTTACAAAGCGCCTGCAAAGTTAATCTATTCTTCATTAATATGAAGCACCTTTTTTATAAAAAGACAAAAACAGTGCCAAATTAGTCGTAATATTCCTGACTTTGTCTATTTTTGCCTTCAAATAATAACTGTAAGTTATGTCAAATCCTTATTTTCAGTTTAAACAATTTACTATATGGCATGATAAATGTGCCATGAAAGTAGGTACCGATGGGGTTCTTTTGGGTGCCTGGGCAGAAACAGAAAACCCTCAACGCATCCTCGACATTGGCACCGGCACAGGATTGATAGCTTTAATGTTAGCTCAACGTAACCCACTTTCACAAGTTACAGCTATCGAAATAGATGAAGCCGCAGCAACTCAAGCAGAAGAAAACATAGCGCGTTCTCCATGGGCAAATAGGATAAAAGTTATCTGTAATGATTTCAGTTTGTTTCAAACAGATAATAAATATCATCTGATAGTTTCTAACCCTCCTTATTTTGTTGATGCTTTAAATTGCCCTGACAAGCAACGCAATATGGCACGTCATACCTGCGAACTGAATTACGAGATACTTTTCCGGCATTCGGCACACCTTCTTGAAGATCAGGGGAGGATATGTATCATCATCCCTACTGAAGCAGAGAAGTTAGTAATTGACACAGCTTGGAAATACAAATTATACCCTTCACGACGCCTTCATGTTTTTACCAAGCCAGGCAAGCCGAGTAGGAGAGTACTTATCGCATTCGGACATCAGGAACAAAAATGTATGGAGGAAACTTTATGTATTGAGGTAGAGCGCAATCAGTTTACACCAGAATACATTGCGTTGACAAGAGAGTTTTATTTAAAGATGTAAGACCGTATCTCAAAGTTGTTATTTCAGAATGTTATACCATCATGGATAAAGATTCATGTTTGTTGAATTTCTTTTTCAATACTAAAAAAGGATCAACTAATAATTAGTTGACCCTTTAACCTGTCGGGGTAGCGGGAAACACTACTCAAACAAAAAAAGATTGGGTGCCAACCTATTATCAATTTGTATATATGTTTATTTGCCGATAAATGTCTATTATTGTCTATTCAATTATTACACACTGCCGATAAAGTTACATTTTCCCTGAAGTGACTCTTCGACTTTATAATACAGTTTTTCTGTTTTGATTCTTAGCCCATTGACTAAATAAATCAAAGCCCTATCCTCATCTTTACGTATAACAACAATATGAGCTATATTTATAATAAGAATAGCCTCAAGGTCTACAATATCATTTTCCCAATAAAGCTGCCCCTTAAGTTCAATAAATGACTCTTGAGGTGTTTTGAAACTAATTCCATTTTCCATCTTATTCTTTTTCTTTATTTAATAATATTTGGATAGTCCTTTCCTTCTCATCAATGATAATCTGTTTCTCGTGTAGTAGCTGAGTAAGATGTTCGATTTCCTTTTGATATTCACTTATTGAAATATCTCCGGAGACTTTATTACCATTTCCATTAACATTGTGACCAATATGCCACTTTTCGTCAATTTCGACTTCACGATCATAAAAATAATCAATCGGTACCTGAAATTTATCTGCTATTCTTTCAAGTTTACTCGAACCTATTTCAGACCCCTTATTCAAGAAGTTGTTCAATGTCATGACAGAGATGTCAAGTTCCTCACAGAGCTTAGTCTTTACAATCCTTCTCTCATCAATCAACTGTGCTAATTTATCTGGTCTAATCATACATTATTATTTGTATTTCGTCTAAATAATAAATAATAATACCATTATTGCATAT
>ENA-OZUC01000841-OZUC01000841.1-human-gut-metagenome-genome-assembly--contig:-NODE-841-length-5350-cov-3.673466_pt1 | contig 5350 bp, 5 predicted proteins | sample MGYA00243433_ERZ654021 | MGnify/ENA primary metagenome ERZ654021 (study PRJEB26926, sample SAMN06164715) | human gut metagenome | biome: ENVO:00009003; feature: ENVO:2100002; material: ENVO:00002003...
GAGATCATGCCTAGTCTCGTGGGCTCGGAGATGTGTATAAGAGACAGTTATTTATGTTTTCACGCGTAATAAACTGACGGTCATAAAAACGCTGGCAATGGTTCAGCAGAAGCTCAATCGTAGAGGCTATAATATCTTTACTATGCTTATCTATGGCACGCTCCAATTCTTCTTGTATTTCAACAAAACAATTAAGGATAATCTGCCGTTCACGCTCAGACATATGCAAAGCCTCATTAGCCTCATAAGAGAAAAAGCTGTAATCTTTCATTTTACGTCCCAGCGAAGTACCTCGCAGCAAATCCGGATGAAAAGCCAATACCTTACCTTGAGGATTCAGTGTCTCTCCGTCATCATCAATTCCCGCCACTTGACTAGGAGCCACAAATACCAGTGTACCTTCCTGATAATCGTACGTACTACGTCCATAAGACAATTCTCCACACTTGAGCTGTTTCAGAAAAATACAGTAGAAACCAAAATTCTTACGTCCATGCTTTAAAGATTTCAATGTTGAAAAGTCAACCACACTAACGAGCGGATGCAATGTCTCCACTCCCATTACCATATTATACTCCTGAATAGTATTCAATTTTACGATTGTACCCATAATCTGAATAATTTAATCTGATGACAAAAATAACAGTTTTCTTTCAGCATTCCATCACTTGTATTGCAAAATCTGTAATATTGGCATAAGAAACTGTAACCTGTGTATACAGTTCATTATCAAGTATTCAATCAATATTTTAAAACCGTAATAATGGTGTGCAATGCAGTAATCTGTCTATTTACAAACTTCATCCCACAACTTACCTTTGCAACATAAAAAAAACTGCAAAAAGACAAGAGTAATGAAATACAGAGAATTAGGAAAGAGCGGACTTAAAGTTTCCGCATTGGGTTTGGGTTGTATGGGTATGAGTCACGGTTATGGTGCTGCCGCTGATAAGAAAAAAATGATTAACCTTATTCATCAGGCTATAGAAAAAGGAATCACTTTTTTTGATACTGCTGAAGTATATGGTCCATACACCAACGAGGAATTAGTAGGTGAAGCCTTAGAATCTTATCGGAAAGATGTAGTCATTGCTACCAAATGTGGTATTCAGATGGTCGACGGCAAACAAATTGTCATTGGTAAACCGGAAATAATACGAAGTTCCATCGAAGGTTCCCTCAGGCGTCTGCGGACAGATCATATCGATCTGTACTATCTACACCGTGTGGACCCGGATGTTCCTATAGAAAAAGTGGCAGAAACCATGAAAGAATTAAAACAAGAAGGCAAAATTCTACATTGGGGACTATCAGAAGCTGGTGTACAGACCATTCGTCGGGCACATCAGGTCTATCCGCTGACTGCCATTCAAAGCGAATACTCCATGTGGTGGCGCGAACCGGAGAAAGAATTATTGCCCACTTTCGAAGAACTGGGTATCGGTTTCGTCCCCTTCAGCCCGCTGGGTAAAGGTTTCCTGACGGGAAATATCAGCAAAGACACACAATTCGGTAAAGACGATTTCCGCAGTATCGTTCCACGCTTTACTGCTGAGAATCTGAATGCCAATCAGGTTATAGTTGATTTTGTGAGAAAGCTGGCGGAAGAGAAGAATGTAACGCCTGCACAGATTGCATTGGCTTGGGTACTTGCTGTAAAACCCTGGATCGCTCCCATTCCGGGAACCACCAAACTGAAACGCCTGAAAGAGAATATACAGAGTATAAATGTGGAAATAAGCCCGGAAGAGTTGACAAGGATAAATGATACACTTAATTCTATTCCAGTGTCAGGCGACCGCTATCCGGCAGAGTTAGCAAAAAGAGTAGGCAAATAAACAAAGGGCTTAAAATAATACAATAATCTACAATGTCCGGGAATATTAAGGAAGTAAAGTGTTTTAATATAAAATCAATAAAGAGAAAGTTATTATGCAGAAAGTAAAATTAAATAATGGTATCGAAATGCCAATTCTCGGTTTCGGTGTATATCAAATCGAAGATCAAGCTTTGTGTGAACAATGTGTATATGACGCTATTGAAGCAGGTTACCGTTCCATAGATACGGCTGCCGCTTATGGTAATGAAGAAGCTGTAGGAAGAGCCATCAAACGCAGTGGCATCCCCCGCGAAGACTTGTTTATCACTACCAAACTCTGGATATCAGATGCCGGTTATGACAAAGCAAAGAAAGCCTTCGAAGCATCCATGAAACGTTTGCAACTCGATTATCTGGATCTGTACCTTATTCATCAGCCATTCAATGACTATTACGGTGCTTGGCGTGCTATGGAAGAATTATACAAGGAAGGTAGAATTCGTTCCATCGGCGTCAGCAACTTTATGCCCGACCGTCTGGTAGATCTGATCCTTCATAATGAAATCACACCTGCCGTCAATCAGGTAGAGACTAACCCTTTCTACCAACAAATCGAAGCAGAGGCATTCATGCAAGAGAAAGGTGTTCAGGTTGAATCATGGGCTCCATTTGCCGAAGGAAAAAACAATATGTTCCAGAATGAGACATTAGCGTCCATTGCAGGCAAATATGGTAAATCCATTGCACAAGTTATATTGCGATGGTTGATACAAAGAAATATTGTCGTTATCCCGAAATCCATCCGTAAAGAACGAATTATTGAAAACTTCAATGTATTCGATTTTGAACTGAAAAAAGAAGATATGAAAAAAATAGCAGCACTGGATACTAATACCAGTTGCTTCTTCTCACATCGTGATCCGAAGATGGTAGAGTGGCTGAGCGGATTACATTAGAAACACTCCAAGTCCCAATACATTTCAATAAGATCATTTGCATACAATCGGCATATTAGTTACTTTTGTAGAGTGTTTTATAAATCAACCTAATATGAATAGAATAAATATACCCAATAGCTCTTATGCCGATTGTCCTATTCGAATGATATTATCACGTATCAGCGATAAATGGTCAATACTGACTCTCTTCACTTTGACACAGGCTCCTGTTATGCGATTCAACGAACTACAAAAGACAATACCGGATATATCTCAGAAAATGTTGACAGTCACCCTCCGTACATTAGAAGAAGACGGATTGGTAAAAAGACAAATCTATGCACAGGTTCCCCCAAAAGTAGAATATTCACTCACTAAAAGAGCTATGTCTCTACTACCACATATAAACTCTTTAATTTCGTGGGCGCAGGAAAATATGGAAGATATAATCAATGACAGAAAAAAGCATAAGAGCGAATAAAAAATCGCCCTTATGCCTTTTCCAAAAATGGTATTATAAAGTTCCCAGAAAGACTTTCTTACATCGCTTTCCAAAACTTCTGGAAGTCCTTGTACCGTCCGTAACAAACCAGTTCGTCACCAGCTTGTACTTGATCATTTTCAGGTAATTCATTCATCACATCATGTTCTGTAAATGAGATGCCCAGACAGTTCTTTAAAGTCTTGGCACGCTTCAATGCTAATAACTTCAAACCAAATTCTTTATCCAGATTCAATTCATTGGCATAGTATCCTATCATTTTTTCCGGCACAGTAAATTTCACTACATAATAATTTGAGTCCACCCTGAATGTTTCCATATTGGCACCAAATTCCAACAGATGTACCAAACCACGAGCAGCATCTTCCTCCGGAGTTAAAATCCGTTCCAAATCAAAAGCCTCAAGTACGGAACGATGGACATTATCAATAGCCCGCGCATAGATATGCTCCACTTTCTGTTGTTTCAGTAAAGCCACTACACGAATGGAAGCGCCAAAATTCTCACCAATAGCCACTACTACCACATCCACTCCATTTAAAGGAAGAACTGCAAGCGCCTGCTCGTCAGTTGCATCCAATACAAAAGCTGTAGCTATTTTTTCTTTTATACTATCTACACGGCTTGCACTCACATCCGCACCAATCACTTCGTGCCCCAATGCCGACAATTCCTCGGCAAGCATGTGTCCGTAATTTCCTAAACCGATAATAATATACTTCATACTATTTATTTTACTACTAATTACTAATTTATAATGATCTGTCCACTTGGATACTGATACTTCGTATGTTTCTTTTGCTTAATGATACCCAACATCAATGTAATCAAACCCACACGTCCGATAAACATCAAGAAAGCAACAAGTAACTTACTATTATCACCCAAGGTCGGAGTCAGATTTAAACTGGAACCTACTGTACTCAGTGCCGACACACATTCAAACAAAAGTGCCATAACAGATGCCTGAGGTTCCCATATCGTCAGAATAAAAACAAAAACAAATAAAACACCGAGAGACATCACCACTGTAGCATTGGAACGACGGATTGAATCGTATGACAACTCACGGCCGAACACTTCTACCTTTTCCGTACCGCGCAACACGGCAACCAGATTCAATACGACTACCGCAAAAGCATTCACCTTGACACCACCGGCCGTAGATTGTGCTGCACCACCAACCCACATCAGGAAAATATAGATCAATACACTCTGTACTCCCAACGAAGTTAAATCCACACTGGTAAACCCGGCAGTACGCGGACAAGTTGCATTGAAAAATGCTTGTGTCCATTTATCAGCAACTGACATACCGGCAAAGGCATGGTTCCACTCAAAAATGGCAATAAGAATTGTACCAAGCACCAGTAACAGAAAAGTCATAATAAGTACAATCCTCGTATTCAGGTTATACAGATGGTAAAAACGATGTCTGTCCCACTCCCATGTATGCAAGAACTTCCATATACGACGTAAATGATGGAGTACGATATCTTTAAAATTCACCAATATCGGGAAACCGATACCACCCAGAATAATCAGCAAGGATATATAAATAAGGAAAGGATTATGCCCCGTCATCACCAGTGGATTACCCAGATTGCCTGGTAATGTGGAAAAACCCGCATTACAAAACGCTGATATGGCATGGAAAGCTGAAAAGGCTACTTCTTCCTCAAAAGTCATTCCCATTGTTCCATGAATATCACTCCAGATAGCAAACATCCCCATCCCTTCTATAGCCAGCGTAAAGCCTAATATATACAGTAAAGTAGAAAGCAATGAATTCAATGAATTGGAACTAACCATATCACGAACCACCAACTGGTTATAAAATGATGTATTACCCATAAAGAACATCGCAAAAAAACTGGTTAGTGTCATCACCCCCAAACCGCCAATCTGTATGAGTAGGATAATCACCACAAAACCAGATGTAGTAAAGGTGGAAGCCACATCCACCGAAGTCAGTCCTGTGACACACACTGCACTGGTGGAAATGAACAAGGAATCCACCCACGAAATTCCATTCATCGTACAGCGAGGCAGCATTAACAGACCTGTTCCTATAATAATAATAATAAAGAA